>Virginia_p1__coassemble_684_pt1 | contig 93388 bp, 70 predicted proteins | sample Virginia_p1__metabat2_high_PE_007 | metagenome-assembled genome bin Virginia_p1
AGAGCAACAGACTCATAATCTGGAGGTCCTAGGTTCAAGCCCTAGCTGGTCCACACTGAAAATCAGGCATTTGCGAACAACAGCAGATGCCTGTTTTTGTATATTGAGATGACCATTCTTGAAGTCCTCAGCTAAGTACGTGAAGGGAACTGGGTGGTAAATTCTCCAGTAGTAGCAGAATAAAGGGGTGGATTGCTTATCCTGTTTAATCCCTAACAGGTTAGGTGTTGATAAATTCTCTATCTTGTTCTTCTTGTTCTTTCATGTTTTTCCTTTCCTAGTGATTGAGTCTCCTTCAAACATCGGTTGTTTGAACGATTGCAACAATTGAGTTCTTATCACACATCGGTTGTTTGAGTGCTCTCAATGCTTGAGTGCTCTTCGCACATGCGTTGTTTGAGCAGTCCCAACGGTTGAAAGCCTCCCGCACATCGGTTGTTTGAGTCGTTTCAATGGTTGAAAGCCTCCCGCACATCGGTTGTTTGAGTCGTTCCAATGGTTGAAAGCCTCTCGCACATCGGTTGTTTGAGCTGTCTCAATGGTTGAAAGCCTCTCGCACATCGGTTGTTTGAGCAGTCCCAATGGTTGAAAGCCTCCCGCATATAGGTTGTTTGAGCTATCCCAACGGTTGAAAGCCTCCCGCACATCGGTTGTTTGAGCTGTCCCAATGGTTGAAAGCCTCTCGCACATCGGTTGTTTGAGCTATCCCAACGGTTGAAAGCTTCCCGCATATAGGTTGTTTGAGCTGTCTCAATACATAAACAAAGCCCCCGCTACGCATATTGCTTCGTAGCGGGGGCTTGAGTTAATTAGGAATCAAGGGAAGGAGGATTACTTTACAAGTACCTTCTTGCCATTGATGATGTTGATACCCTTAACAGCCTTGTTGAGGCGACGACCATCGAGGCTGTAGATGATAACTTTGCCATTGTTGTTGGCTTCTACACCTTCGATACCCGTGTTCTTGTCCAAAGTAACAATGATGTAATTGATGTTGGTAGTTTCAGTAACATTGAAAGTTACACTGCTTTCAGAACCTGTCCAAACGTTCTTGTCAAGAGTACCTGTTGTAGTTTGGAGTCCGCTCTTGCTTACGTTGAACTCAATCTTCTGAATCTTGCTGTCAGTAGCAGTGAGGGTAAGTGAACCACCTTCATAGCAACGGAGTTGCAAACCATTGTTGAAATCGTTCCACATACGAGTGGGTGTGCTACCGTTAGTAGAAGTGAGGGTAATACCGTTTTCAATGATCGGATCCGTAATCTGATAGGTTGTATCGTTGTTAGATACAGGCAAATTCCATTTGTTTTTGTTGAAGTTGAAGAGAGCACTGTTCTCAGGAACTTTGGGAGATTCCTTGATGTTGTAGTTCGCTAACGTGTTGTTGCTCGTATTCCCCTGTGCGTCAACTGCCATAGCAATAACAGTGGTGTTTTCAGTCAACTTGAAGGGGGCAGTGTAAAGGGTTGAAGCCGTAGTGGGTTCCTTGCCATCGAGTGTGTAGTAAATCTTGTGACCCTCAGTAGCAGAAATTGAAACCAAAACTTCGTCCATGTAAGTACCTGCTGCAGGTTTGAAAACTGGAGCAGCTACGGTGATAGGAGCTTCAGAGAGCTTAGCCTTAACGCTCAAATTCTTCAATTCCCATGTACCAGCAGCCTCAGTAGTTGAGGTATAAATGAAGGCAAGCTGAATTTTCTTACCGTCATAAGCTTTCAGACTAGCTTGAGCAGGTACAAAAGAGAATGACACACCTGTAGCTTTGCTCGTAACAGCTACGTCAGCCCATTCGCCATTGTCAACGCGAACTTTGACTTGGCAGCAATTGCGGAAATTTTCAGCTGTATTGAAGTGATTACCAGCTTCTTCAAAGGTCAAGTTACTTTCTGTAGCTTTAGACAAGTCGATAACTGGAGAAATCAACCAGCTTTCGCTTGCAGTGGCTGTACCCTTGTAAGCACTTGCTTTAGCGCAGGTGTATCTGGAATCATAAGACCAAATATGTTGCAAAGAAGGGTCAATTACCTTGTTCTCTACAGTAAAGTCACCCAAGCTGGTGTTGAAGAGTTCGTCGAATACCGTATTGAGTTCAGGTTCTTCGGGTTTCGGGTCGGGAGTGACCGTACCGCCGCCTTCGCCTGTGCTAATGACGAGATTGTCATAGCAGAGCTGACCAGCTTTCGTGTTACCATCTGTACCATAGTCAGCCTTTTCGCCTACGGTGAAGGTAACTTCCTTGCTGCTACCCGTCCAAGTTACAGTCCACGCTTTATTATCTACAACAACTGATCCACTGGTGGTAGTCACGTTGGTTAGGCGTCTCTTACCTTGGCTGGATATATTAAAGACGATTTTTGTCATGTTTTCGCCCGTAGTATTCACCACAATGGTGTTCTTGGCATAAGCGCGGGCATCGTTCTTGCTGGCATTTACAGCCGGAGCTGTTTTGCCATCTGCCTGATCCATTGTGATGGTGTAGGGAGCCTGTGTGTAGGAGAGTGGAGTCTCCGTCCAATCAGTGTTTGCAGTCCATTGTACAGTCGTGTCTTCTGCCAAAGCAGACGTTACGAAAGCCATGAAGGCAAACATAAAGAGTAATGTTTTCTTCATACTTGTATAAATTTTGATGAGTTTGAAAAATAGTTGATTATGTTCGATAAAATATCAGTTGCAAAGTTATGGATATAATACTGTGTTACAACAGAAAACATATTAAGAATTAGTAAATCAATGTTGGTTGTTGGTTTATCTTCGGAAAAACAAAAAAAAGCTGTGCCAAATGACACAGCTTGAAAATGAAGAGAATCTTAGAAGTTGTTCCACACCGATTCGAACGATGACTGAGAGAACCAAAAACTCTAGTGCTACCATTACACCATGGAACATCCTTTGTGCACTGCGTTTCCGTAATGCGCTGCAAAAGTAGAAACTATTTCCTTTACTTCCAAATATTTTGTCGGAAAAGATGAATGTTTCTTGGGTTTTGTTTGTCTTTTAGCCAGTTTGTCTTGGTCTTGTTACAGTGTTGCCCCTTGGCTGAAGATGGGGAGGTTCCAATAGGCCAAGGGGCAACATGGGAATTAGCGTGGTTGCTGAGTGAAGGGAAACAAATGTGTTTACTTTCCTTCTTTCAGATATTGCAGGGCGCGCTTGACGATGTCATTGCGCTCATTGACGAGGCGGAAATATTCGTTGCGATCCCAGAGGTCGTAAGCGATTGTCGACTTCAAGGTAAAACGCAGGTCGTTGAGCGTGGTTTGAAGTTCCTTGTCGTCCTTGGGCTTGATGCCCTTCTTCTTACCTTCTGCTAGGATGGTGTCGATGAGTGCGGCAGGCACTTCAAAGTGTTCCGCATAGTCTTCAAACTTGCGGTACTTCCGCTTAAGCTGTTTGCGATTTTCGTCTACAAAGCGCAATACATTCTCGTTAATGAGGTTATGGCGGCGCAATGCGCGGTAGTAAGGCGTGTAAGCCGTCGTGTCGAGGGGTACGAAAATGTCGGGCATGATGCCACCGCCACCATAGACGGTGCGACCCTTGACCAAGGTCTTGTACACCTTGGTAGAGTCTAGGTGGATGCTGTCGAGACAAGTTAGTTCTCCGTGGGTATAACGCTTGTCGAGGTCGTTGTTGTATTCCTCCTTTTCGCCTTTGACGTAAGGCTTTTGGATGCAACGGCCCGAGGGTGTATAGTAGTGTGACACGGTGAGGCGAATCATGGAGCCGTCGGGCAGGTCGATGGGGCGTTGTACCAAACCCTTACCAAAGGTACGGCGACCAATGATGACTCCACGATCATGGTCTTGTACGGCACCGCTGACAATTTCAGCTGCCGAGGCGGTGAATTCGTCTACGAGAATCACAACGCGACCTTCTTTTTGCATGCGTCCGAAGCCTTCTGCTACGAGCTCTTGGCGCGGCATGACACGACCTTCGGTGTAGACAATCATAGAGCCTTTCGGAAGAAATTGGCTGGCCACTTCCTGTGCTGCATTGAGGTAACCGCCTCCGTTGAATTCCAAGTCGAGAATCAAGTCCTTCATGCCCGCTTCCTGGAGCATCTTAATTTTATCGTCAATCTCTTTGCCGGAAGTGGCACCGAAGCTGTCGAGGTGAATGTAGCCTGCGGTAGGTGTAATCATGTAGGCGGCATCGACCGTGTTGACGGGGATTTTGTCACGCGTAACCTTGAAGTGAAGTACTTCGTTGGCACCTCTTCGCACGATGTCAAGGTTGGCAATTGTACCCTTCGGACCACGCAGGCGGGTCATGATGCTGTCGCGATCCATCTTGACGCCGGCAATCTTGGTGCCGTTTACCGCAATGATGCGATCGCCCGATAGAATACCCGCCTTTTCGCTGGGGCCTTTGCTGATAACTTGCAAGACCAACAAGGTGTCTTTGACCATATTAAAGCTCACACCGATGCCTTCGAAGTTGCCCGAGAGGGGCTCGTTGAGCTTTTTCGTCTGTTTGGCATTGGTATAGGAGGAGTGTGGATCGAGTTTGCCAAGTATGCCGTTGATGGCATCCTCCACCAGTTTATTTTGGTCTACGGTGTCCACGTAGAGGCTGGTGATGGCGACTTGCGCCATTTGCAGTTTCTTGATTTGCTCTACATTGATGTCCTCAAAGCCGCGTTGGGCATGAGTGGGCAGCGTAAGCAGAGCCGCAAGGAGAAGAAATAAATGTTTCATGTCAGAATGATTGTGAGGGAGTGTGTCACTCCATTATTCGTAATCCGTAACTTCTAACCTTTCTTTTTAGGAAGGAATTCAGAGACATCCTTGCCAAAGGCTATGAGTTCGCGCACTACGCTGGAGGAAATATCAGAATAATGGGCTTCGGTAAAGAGCAATACTGTTTCCACGCCCGAGAGGCGGTTGTTCATAGCGGCAATGTCGCGTTCGTATTCGAAGTCCTTGACTGAGCGGAGCCCGCGCAAGATAAATTGCGCTCCTTCTCTTCGTACGAGGTCGACGGTCAGGTCGTTGTAGGACACAACTTTGATACGCGGTTCCTCTTCGTAGAGTTTTCGAATGGCTTCTACGCGTTCTTCGGGCGTGAGTAAGGAACGTTTGCTGTCATTGACACCTACACCAATGACGATACGGTCGAACATTGGGAGACCACGTTCGACGATGCTGGCGTGGCCCACGGTAAAGGGGTCGAAAGACCCAGGAAAGATGGCAACCTTCATAAGAGAGAAAGAAGTTTATGAGTTTTAAGTAGAGAGGTTGGGAGAGTTGCTTACTGAAAATGGGGCATGTGAGAAGGGAAGAACTCCCAAACTTATTGCTGGGAAGCCCCTGGCTTTTAAAGCTTCTTCCTGCTTCTGTATGTGATGCTCCTTCTGTATCTGTTGTTACAGTTCCTCTTCCGCCAAGTCCTCTTCTACGACCAGATTGTCGATAATGAAGCCCTGTCGCTCCATGGTGTTTTTACCCATGTAGTATTCGAGCAGGGAGTTGACATTGTCACTTTTGTGGAGGGTGACGGGTTCAAGGCGCATGTGCGGACCAATAAAGTGTTTGAACTCATCGGGAGAAATTTCGCCCAAACCTTTGAATCGGGTGATTTCGGGGTCGGGACCTAACTTCTCGATAGCAGCGATTCGTTCCTCTTCAGAGTAGCAGTAGATGGTTTCGAACTCCGAGCGTTCGCTGGCCTGTGCCTTCTTTAGAATCGCCGCTCCTGCACTTTTTTCACTGATTTTTTTGTCCGTCTTCTTTCCGTTGCCGGTGTTTGCCTTGATCTTCTTCTTCTTGTTGCGCACACGGAAGAGTGGTGTTTGCAGGATGTAGACATGCCCTTTCTTAATAAGGTCGGGGAAGAATTGCAGGAAGAAGGTTATCATCAGCAAACGGATGTGCATGCCGTCAACATCAGCATCGGTAGCTACAATCACTTTGTTATAGCGCAGGCCGTCGAGTCCGTCCTCAATGTTGAGGGCAGCTTGCAGGAGGTTGAACTCTTCGTTTTCGTAGACAACCTTCTTGGTCAGTCCGAAGCAGTTGAGCGGTTTGCCACGCAGCGAGAATACGGCTTGCGTGTTGACATCGCGGCTTTTGGTAATTGAGCCGCTAGCCGAGTCACCCTCGGTGATGAAGATGGATGAATCCTGGCGTGGGTCGTTGTCGTCTTCGTCCTTCTTCTTGCTTTTGGGTGCTGGGTCGTTTAAGTGAATGCGGCAGTCGCGTAGCTTTCGATTGTGAAGGTTGGCCTTTTTGGCGCGTTCGCGTGCCAGTTTGGTAACCCCCGCAATAGCCTTGCGTTCCTTCTCACTTTCCTCAATCTTCTGCTTGATTACGTCTGCAACATCGGTGTGCATGTGGAGGTAGTTGTCCACATTCTCCTTGATAAAGTCGGCTACAAACTTGTTGACGCTGACCCCTGAGAGGGGGAAGGAATTACCGTTTGAATCCTTGTCGGGAGCCATGGTGAGCGAGCCTAACTTGATTTTAGTCTGGCTTTCAAACAGAGGTTCAATCACGCGGATGGCAATGGCAGCAACCAAGCCGTTGCGCACGTCCTGTACGTCGTAGTTCTTACCGAAGTATTCCTTAATCGTACGGGCAATGTGTTCCTTGAAGGCACTTTGGTGCGTACCGCCCTGCGTGGTATGCTGACCGTTGACGAAGGAGTAATACTCTTCGCCGTATTGCGAGGTATGGGTAAAGGCAATGTCGATGCCCTGTCCCGTGAGGTGGATGACGGGGTAAAGTCCCGGAGCCGTCATGTTGTCGTTGAGCAAGTCCTCCAGACCGTTGCGGCTAAGAATGCGGCGGTCGTTGTAGAAGATGGCCAGTCCCGTATTCAAATAGGTGTAATTACGCAACATATTCTCCACGTATTCACCGTGGAAACGATAGTTCTGGAATAGAGTCTTGTCAGGTTCAAAGAAGATGTACGTACCGTTTTCTTCCTCCGTCTGTCCAGATTCGTCGCTGATCAGCACACCGCGTTCGAAGATAGCCTCGCGCATTTGTCCGTCGCGCACGCTTCGGGCAATAAATCGGCTGGATAAGGCATTGACCGCCTTCAGACCGACACCATTCATACCGACCGAGGCTGTAAAGACGGCTGTGTCGTATTTACCACCCGTATTGAGGCGCGATACCGCATCAATCAGGGCTCCGAGGGGAATGCCACGACCGTAGTCGCGGACTTCGGCCGTAAGGTTATCGTAGATATTGACCTCAATGCGCTTGCCAAAACCTTCGTTGAATTCGTCAATGCTGTTGTCAATACTTTCTTTGAGTAGGACGTAGATACCGTCTTCAGCATGCGAACCGTCACCTAAGCGTCCGATGTACATACCCGGACGGGTACGGATGTGTTCCGTATCTTCGAGGTGGCGTATCTTGCTTTCGTCGTAAATGACTTCTGAAGGATTGTTAGCGTTGATTTCTTCTGACATAGGAGGGGTGGTTAGCGGTTGAACTCCTTTCGGAGGGCGGATAAAGCGTTAGGTTGGAGAATGAATGGGGTGGGGAAGTGGACTAGCAGTAAGGCCCATGAAGGGCAAACCAGTTTGTCGTGGAGTTGGGGCAGTAGTAACTTAGACAAGATGCCTATGTGGTGAAGGAATAACCGAGCGTGCTAGTTCCTGTGTTCGAACCGTATAGGGGGAAACATCGTAGGGTTGTGCAATGTGTTCTCGTAGGTTACGCGGCCACATTTTCGGGTGTACAATGTGTACTCGTAGGTTACGCGGCCACATTGTTGGTTGTACAATGTGTACTCGTAGGTTACGCGGCCACATTTTCGGATATACAATTTGTCCTCACAGGTCACGTAGCCACATTGTCGGATATACAATGTGTACTTGTAGGTTACGCGGCCACATTGTCGGATATACAATTTGTCCTCACAGGTCACGTAGCCACATTGTCGGATCTGATATGTGTGCTCGTAAGCCGTTTGCCCATTGGGGTAAACAGAAAAGTCTTGTAGCTCGTGTTTGAAGGTATCCATCAGGCAATGCTATCCGCATAAATCCTTATACCTTCCACTTCCAGAACTGATTATTGATAGAATCTGCCTTAAATATCTCCCTTGAAGCAGCGGCGGCGCTTGTGTTGCTCCGTCTTGAAGTACTGCCATTGGTTTTGTACCTTTTCGTTCATTTCCAGTTCGGGGTTGGTCTCTGCATATTCGAAGCCCAGTTGTTGGTAAACGGGAATGAGCTCGGTAAAGAGCAGGGCATTGACACCTTTGCCCTGGTAGTCGGGACGAACACCGACCAAGAGGAGGTCTAACACCTTGGGGCGTTTCCATTTCAAAGCTTTCAGCAAGTGGAACCAGCCAAGCGGCAGGAGCTTGCCTTTGGCCTTCTGCAAGGCTTCTGACAAAGAAGGCATTGAGATGCCAACCGCCACGATTTCGCCCTGTTCGTTTTCAACGATGCTGACCATGCGGAGGTCGAGTACGGGCAGGTACATGTTGACGTATTGGTCGATTTGCTTCTCCGTCATGCGTGAGAAGTTAAACAGCGGCTCGTAAGCATCGTTGATGAGGCGGAAGATGTCGTGCGCCACCCCCGAACGAAGGATTTCTTTCTTGTCAGTCAGTTTGCGTGTGTGGAGGTTGTATTTGCGAGAGATGATGTCTGAAATGCGCTTGTGCTTTTCGGGAATCTCCTTGGGAATGTACACCTTCATTTCGACCCAGTCTGCACTGGGCTCGAGTCCGAGAGCCTCAATGTGCTTGGGGTAGTAGGGATAGTTGTAGATGGTTGCCATGGTCGAAAGCTGGTCGAAGCCCTCAATGAGCATACCCTCTGCGTCCAAGTCTGTAAAGCCGAGCGGTCCCTCAATGGTCGTCATACCCCGTTCTTTACCCCAGGCCTTCACCGCGTCGATGAGTGCACGACTGACTTCGGGGTCATCAATAAAGTCAATCCATCCGAAGCGAACGGTCTGCTTGTTCCATTGCTTGTTTGCGTGGTGGTTGATAATGGCGGCTACGCGTCCGACCATTTTCCCATCCTTGTAAGCCAGGAAATAGTCTGCCTCACAGAAGTCGAAGGCTGCGTTCTTCTCAGGTGAGAAGGTATTCAACATGTCATCGTAGAGGTCGGGAACAGAGTAGGGATTGTTCTTATAGAATTCATAGTTGAAGCGAATGAAGCGCTTTAACTCAGACGGAGTGCTTACTTTCTTTATTTCTACGGTCATAGCCGGGGTGATTAGGAGTGGGATTAATTACTTGAGCTCGCAAAAGTACGAATTTTCAACAAGAATCTTTGGCTTATAGGTTGGGAGTCTGCCTCCGACGGGTGTCCGTATTGCGCTGATTCTTTGTTTGGAGTGAGCCGAGGGGGAATGTGGTTGTTTCCTTATAAAAAGAAGGAGAATGTGTTTTCACCGAACACATTCTCCTTTTAGAAGAGGTTATTCCTCTTTCTTCTTGTTCGGGCGACGGCGGCGTTTACGACGCGGCTTTTTGTTGGGAGCCGATTCGTCAGTTGGCGCATCGTCCGTAGTTACCGTTGGCATTGCTTCGTCCCATTCGGTCTGAAGTGTTTGTTGGGGAGCGTTAGCCTGGTTTTGTACTTCAGTTGTGGGATTGGATGCCTGCGCAGGTTTCCGCTTTTTTCTGCGTTGCGAAGAGCGTGACTTGCGAACCGGCTTGTCTTCCTCCTCATTCAAGTCATCGAGTACGGGTTGTTCCGGTTGCTCCATACCAAAGACAAAGTCATCCATCGAAAGATGGCGCAACATGGGACGCGGTTCCGTTTCGCTCAAAGCGGCGGGCATCGGTTCCGTATGGTCCTTCTGTTCGTCTGTTTCCAGGGCTACTTCCGTGAAGTTGGAGACAGCTTCCGGTTCGTTGGGCTGTTCAGCGGTGGCAACCTCTGTAAGCTCTTCCGTTTTTGTTGCAGGAGTAGGAGTCGCTTTACGTTTGGACACTTTACGGTTTTCACCTTCGGTAGTTGACTGAGAAGCCGTTTCAGGTTGGGCGTCTTGTATGTCGACCGTGATGATAAAGTCGTCCGTTATCTCTTCTTGAAGGGGCTTCGCTTCTTGTTGAATGGCCTCTTCTGTGGAGGTAACTTCTTCTGAAACGCTTTCGATAACGATTGCTTCTGCCACTACGGCTTGCTTCGTGCCGGTCTGTTCAATTGTATTCGTTGGTTCGATAGCCGTTTCAGCAACCGTTTCTTCCACCGCTTCTTCGGCTTGACCGATGGTTGTATTTTCCAAACTTTCGGCAGGAACGGAACAGTCTGTTTCAGTAAGATTTTCAGCCAGAGTTTCAGGTTGAGGCAGTACTTCGACGGTGTCCAACGAAACAACTTGCTGGAGGTCTGCTACGGGTTGAGCTTCGGTGAAATCAACTTCTTCCATGACGTCTGCCGTCTGGGCGGTTTCTACCGTTTCCGCCTGTTCGATGACTTCAGTAGTTTCCATTGTTTCCGTGACTTCCACCATGTGGGCTCTTTCTGTAGGTTCCACTTCCACAGCCGTCGCAGCCAAAGTGTCCGTTTCTATAGGTGCGGCGGTAGCTACTGCTTCTGCACTTGTTTCTTCTGCCCTCTCCAAGGTGCTTCCTGTAGGTTGGGCATCCGTTTGCTTTTCGGCAGTCTTTTCCGCTTGCTCCTGTGAAGTCGTTGAAATCGTTTCAGTTTGCTTCAAAGGCGAAGTGTCAGCTTGAGTTTTCGTCTCAGTAACCTTCGTTTGAGCCTCTTCCTTGGGGGCTAAGGCCGTCTTCTCAGGTTTGGGCTGTGCCTTTTCAGCGTCAGCGGGTTGAGTTGCAGGCGTATTTTTGGCTTTTTCCTTCTTCTTGTTAGCCTTTGCCGCCATGCGTTCAGCCTGTTGTGCCGCCTTGACTTCCTCGGGACGTTCCGTACGCTCATTGCGCTTAAATCCCTTCACTGCGTCATTGACGGTACGCGGTGTGTGGCTTTTACGCTTTGTGGGCTTTACTTCTTCTACCTCCAAGTCATTTTCAGAAGGAGGTGCGGGCAGTCCGATGGCTTCGTAGTCTTCTGCAGTACGTACAGGTTCATCAACAGGTTGGTCGATAACCTCATAAGTAGCCTCTGCATCATAAGCCGTATCGTATGCTGCGTCAGATAAAGATTGGGGTGAAGGGGTCGCCTTTCCCTTTTGGTTCTTTTCTTCCAAAACAGGTGATTGGGCATTTCCTTTCCCACCCTTTTTACCCTTTTGCAGATGGTCCTCGATTTCGTCTATCTTGGGCAGTGCGAAAGATTCCTCTGCTTCCATAGCCGTGCGCTTCTCTTTGGCACGGAAGAGGCTGTCGTAGAGTTTGGCATCGCGGCGCATACGTGTCAGGGCCTCCTTGGAAGCCTCTTGCTGGCTTTCCTTCTTAGAGCGGCCTGCACCTCGTCCTACCACAATACCTTCGATGTTGACGGTTGATTCAAATCCCTTGGTGTCGCCTTCGTTGGCAAAGTCTTTGAAGGAAATGTGTACGCGGTTCTTTTGACTCCATTCGAGCAATTTGCTCTTGAAGTTAACCTCCTTTTGAGCAACTGAGTCGAGGTCGACAAAGTGACCGACAACGCGGTTGGCGATGAACCAGTGGCAGTGGCGGAAGCCTCGGTCAAGATAGATAGCTCCCATCAATGCTTCAAAAGCATTTCCGCCGATGTTCGTATGATCCATGCGGGTGCCTTGCGCTGCCTGAATGAGTCTTTCTAGTCCCATTTCGTTTGCCAAGCGGTTGAGTGCTTCGCGTTGTACAATCTTTGAGCGGGTAGCCGTGAGGAAACCTTCGCGTTTGTTCGGATAGTGGCGGAACAGAATGTCGCTGACTACGGTCTCCAGTACCGCGTCGCCCAGGTATTCCAATCGTTCGTTGTTGAGAGGCTTGGATGTATTTTCGCTTCGTGGCTTCCGATCCTTTCCGCGTCGGTCCTTCGTATTAGCCGCTTCGCGTTTGTAAGCAAGCGACTTGTGCGAGAAGGCAATGCGGTAAATTTCAATGTCGTGTGGATAGAAGCCTAAGATGTCATAGAGTGCCGATAGAAACTCCTTGTTTTTGCGAAACGGGAGCTTCATGCGGTCCAGTAAGTTCGATATCATAGGAATTTCAGAAAGCAGCCCCTTTCTATGCGTAATATCTCCTGAGAACAAGGCTACAGGAGCGCAGAGAAAGGGGCTGCTGGGAAATGTTAGTCGTTATACTTCTTCAAGATGCAGCAAGCATTGTGGCCACCAAAGCCAAACGTGTTGCTGAGCGCAGCGCGGATGGGGCGCTCTTGAGCCTTGTTGAAGGTGAAGTTTAGGTTGTAGTCAATGTTCTCGTCGCGGTCATCGTCCTCGTGGTTGATGGTGGGCGGAACGATGTCGTTCTGAACAGCCAAGCAGCAGAGCAATGCTTCAACCGCACCCGCAGCACCTAAGAGGTGACCCGTCATAGACTTGGTTGAGCTGATGTTCAACTTGTATGCATGTTCGCCGAAGAGCTTCGTGATGGCCTTAACTTCAGAAACGTCACCTACGGGAGTAGACGTACCGTGAACGTTGATGTAGTCAATATCTTCGGGCTTCATTTCAGCATCTTCCAAAGCTGCACTCATTACGAGGTTTGCACCGAGACCTTCGGGATGAGAAGCTGTGATGTGGTGCGCATCGGCTGACATACCCACACCTGCAACCTCGCAGTAAATCTTAGCTCCACGTGCCTTTGCATGCTCCAACTCCTCGAGGATGAGGATACCAGCACCTTCACCCATGATGAAGCCGTCGCGGCTGGCACTAAACGGACGAGAAGCGTGTTCGGGATCGTCGTTGCGGGTTGAGAGGGCGTGCATAGCGTTGAAACCACCTACACCGCAGGGCCAGATAGCAGCTTCAGCACCACCCGTCACGATGGCATCAGCTTTGCCCAAACGAATCAAGTTGAAAGCATCAGCAAAGGCGTTAGTAGAAGATGCGCAGGCAGATGTGGTCGTGTAGTTAGGACCGTGGAAACCGTACTGGATAGAAATCTGTCCAGAAGCGATGTCGGCAATCATCTTCGGGATGAAGAAAGGATTGAACTTCGGACCATTTTCCTTGTTGACAGCGTAGTAACCTGCTTCTTCTTCGAACGTGTGGATACCGCCGATACCAACACCGAGGATAACACCGATGCGGTTCTTGTTCACCTTTTCGAGGTCCCAACCGCAGTCCTTGATAGCTTCCATAGCCGCAACAAGTGCGTACTGTTCGTAAAGGTCCATCTTGCGAGCTTCCTTACGATCAATGAAGTCAGTTACCTTGAAGTTCTTTACTTCGCAAGCAAATTGAGTCTTGAACTTGGAAGCATCGAAGTGGGTGATAGGGCCAGCACCGCTGACACCGTTCTTGATATTTTCCCAAGTTTCGGGAACCGTATTACCTACAGGAGTGAGGGCACCCAGACCCGTAACAACTACTCTTTTGAGTTCCATAGAGAGATAAATTGATTTGGATGGCATACGCTCCGTTCGTAGGCGTGGCATATTTCACGTTTAGCAGATCAGTACGCCTTGATTTCAAAATAATGTACTTACTGATCTTCTAAAGTCTGTGTGAAATAGTTGGCCCGTGGAGTGGTTCAGCGCATGGCCGGTAAAACAAAAGGAATGGGAATTCCATCGAACCCCCGAAAACAACTTAACGTTTAACGTACAGCGTCTTGACTTCTCCCTAAAGGAGTAGCTACGTAGACGCAGAACGTTAAACGTTAGGATGTCAATGTTTCTCGTAGAACAAGCTTAAATTACTTGACGTTTTCTTCGATGTAAGCGATAGCGTCACCTACGGTAGCAATCTTCTCAGACTTGTCATCGGGAATGGTGATACCAAATTCCTTCTCGAACTCCATGATGAGCTCTACCGTGTCGAGAGAGTCAGCACCAAGGTCATTAGCGAAGCTTGCTTCGTTCTTTACTTCTGCTTCATCAACACTCAGCTTGTCAACGATGATAGCTTTTACTTTTGCTTCAATATCAGACATAGTTTCTTAATTAAATGTATTAGTGTAATATGATTATTAGCTTATTTACGGCTGCAAAAGTAATGCTTATTCCCAATACGGACAAACATTCTCAGAAAAATATAGGGACTTTCTGCACATTTTGAAAAAATGTGTGCGAAGGCTTTAGAAGCCCCAATTACCCGGCACAAATTGGTCTTCAATGTCTTCTTCTCTGTCGTTAGATAGGTTGGGGAAGAAGTTGATGCCGGTCTTGGCTTCCAGGTCATTGACCGAAATGGCGTGTTTCTTGATGACGGAAAGGGGAGCGGGTGAACCGTAATTATAACCATACTCTTTATGTTCCATCCAGAATGCAATGGAAGAATACACGCCGTTCTTTATTTTCAGCAAAGCCATGAAATAATACTTGGGTACGACGGTCTTCGTACCATTAGGCCGACTGAGACGTTTGATGATTTGGTTATTACGGATGGTACCGCCTTTTACTACATAGAGCGTATCGGAGAAGTTCTTATCGCGTCCGAGCTTCTGCACCTTTCCTTCAAGTGTTACCCAGTAACCTTGGTTGAAGGAGCTCTTCTGGGGAGACATGTTGGTCATGTAAAAGGTATTGCGGTTTCCTACGCCTGAATAGAGGCGGTCTGCTGAGGCACAGAGGTGACCACGATCATATCCACCTCCGAAACTTCTGCTGCCAATTTTGAGGCTATTGGGGAGTTTGGGATCGTCGGCAAAGGCGTCGTCTGAACGGGACACGTTGCGGGCGCGGGTATCGCCGTCAAAGCGGAAGGCTACCCAGCGGGAATGGAGTTGTTCTTTGTCGTACTCCAAGCTGTAGGTCATGACCTCGCGGTCATTTGACTCGTTGGAGAAGTGTGCGATGAGTTGTGTACTGCCGTCTTTCAACACTTCGGGAGTTTCCATGCGCGAAGTGATGTTTGTGGAGGGAGTGACAGAACCCGTATTGCCTGCACCTTCGTCACCAAAGTGAATACCTTCGTTGTCGTCACCGCAGGAGTGGAGCAAGCCTGCGAAGGTGAGGCCTAAGAGAATATATTTCAATGCGTTCATAGAAGCGTGAAACCGTCACCAAAGTTCTTGCATACGGCAAAATCTTTGGTGACGGTATAAGAGAGATGAATAGTTAGTTCGAATGGTCTATGGTTACTTTACAACCACATTCTTCACTTCCCAGGTACCTGAAGAACCCTTGGGAGTCTTGTATACAAAGGCAAACTGAATCTTCTTGCCCTTGTAAGCTGCAAGGCTTTGTACGCTGGTCGTCCAAGCCTTCCAGTCATTACCCGGAGAGTAGGTTGTGATGTCCATTTTCGTCCATTCACCACCTTCGGCTTTGATGTAGAGCATGTTCTGCTCAGCCATCTTATCTATTTCACCCTTGTTGGCTACGTGATCAAAAGTCAGCGTGGGGTTGGCGGAAGCAGCAAGGTCGACTACGGGAGAGATCAACCAGCTTTCGCTCTCCAAAGATTCGCCATTGATGAACGCAGAAGCCTTCATGTAGCCATATTGTGTATCTGCTTTCCAAATGTAGCTGGCACCAGCGGGGAGCAGCTTGTCCTCGATTGTAAACTTACCCTGGCCGTTGGCGAAGGTTTCGTTGAGGATGTCACCGCCTACCTGTGGCTTTTCGGGTTCGGGCGTAGTACCACCTTCTTCTACGAGACCACCATCAGCCGTTGTTACAGTGAAGTCGTCGACGAGTTTGTCTGAAGCCTTAGCATGATCAGAAGATTTCGGGTTCATCATCACGAAGTTCACCTTCGTCTGAGCATCGAGCTTGAAGCTGTAGGTAACTTCTGTCCATTCGTTGGCAGTAGTTGCCGTGTAATCACCATACATGTAACCGTTCTGGCTCGGAATTTTGCCATCCTCTCCGATGAGCGTATAACCAGGACGAACCTGACCTTCACCCTTGACGAAGAGAGACATCTTATAGCTACCAGCCTTCAAGGTGTATTCTTTCGAACCGAGACGCTTGTTTTGGCTCTCATTGCATTTTACCAATAGAGAATAGCTGCCCGTATGAGCGTCAGTACTCTGAGCGAGCTCAGCTGAGCTGGCAGTAGTCGTAGATTTCCAGCCTTCGGGCAAGTTGTTTGTCCAAGTTTCGAAGCCACTGTTTGCTATTATATTCCCGCCTGCGGGAACATCAGTAGAATCGTCACTCTTTCCTTGCTTCACGATGAGATTCTTGACTTCCCAAGTAGCAGCTTTCTTATCAGCCTTGTAACGGAGTGCCAACGTTACGTTAGGTTGCTTCATGAATTCGGCAGGAATCTGAAGCTTACCTGATTCATACCAAGTGTCCCAATCAGAACCTTGTGTGGCATTGAAGGAGAGTGCCGTCCAAGAGGCATTGGTCGGAATACCCGTGTAATCCTTGCTGACGAGTACCTGGTAGTTGTCTTTTACTTCGTTTGCATTGGCGTAGCGCAGAATGTATTCGAAGGAAACGTAGGCACTGTCGACCGAGGTGAAGTTCATCTTGGGAGAGATGAGCCAGCTTTCAGCGGCGAGGTTTTCTTTCTGACCATCGCCGTCGGTGTCAACATAGGAAGTAATCTGGGCACAGCCATGGCTGCAAACCCAAGGAATATCACCCACCGTGTTGAGTGCAGTGAAGCTACCCAGTGACTGGGAGAAACTTTCGTTGATAATTGTGCTGCCAGTCGTAGTACCGCCTTCGCCATTTATTTCGTAAGGAGCGGGAACATCTTCGCAGGCAGTGAAGCTCAGCGAGCAAACTGCCAAAGTTGCGAGAGAGAGAGCAATCTTTTTCATATTGTCGTTATTGTATGTGCTTGATTATTAATGGTTGTTTGCTACGGATTGGATGTCGTCTACCGAGCGGAGTTGAAGTTGCCAGTTGTTGTAGATGCTGAGCAGACCGGTGAATTGGTGTTCACCCTGCGGCATAATGGTATAGGCAATGTTGTTTTGTGTAGAGGTGCGGAGTGTTACCTTTGTGTTGTTCTCCGAGTTGGTCAGCGTACGGTCGACGCCGTAACCTTGGTCTTGCAAATCCTCCGGAGCAAAGATTGCTTCACCATCAGCTTCCTTCAGTTCGCCCGTGAGCGTAACGAGTTGCGGATAGTTCAGCGGATTCTTGTTATTGGAGTCGCGAAGCCAGCTCGGATCGCACTTTACAGGGACGCATTCAGCACAATCCGGATTAGGCTTACCGACCAGTTCTACGTTCGTGCGGCAAAGCTGCAACAACACCGGGCCGAGACGCAAGTTACCACTACTCGTAAAGTAAGGCTGACCAATTTTCGGCAACTTGGAATAAACACCAATATAGAGACCCTTCAAGTTAACCTTGATGCGCTGACCAACCTCAAAGTGCGGGGTCAACCAAGTGTGCTTGATAGCCAGTACGATGGCCTGGTCGCGCAAGGGGTCGCTTTCAGCCTTATTCGTGTCAATATGACGAATGAGCAATGTTTGGTAGAGATTGCCGCCGCAGTCATTTGCTACGACAACACCTTCCAGGATGCGGTCTTCTTTGACTTCCTCAAACGCATTGGTTTGTGTAAAGAGGGACTTCTTTTCCTGCTTCAGCTGCGCAATGGAGTAGTTGGTCTCGCCGATGCTTGTAGGGCTGGTGATGAGGTAGTTGTCCGTATTGGGCTCATCGTAATCATCCATACAGGCAGTCAAGCTAAAAAGCGCGAAGCCAGCCAGGAGGAGTTTCAATGTTTTGTTCATAATCTGTGTAGCTATGCTTCTGTCTGCAACGAGGCAGACGAGAAGCCGTTGGAAGAAACAATGTTAGAACTTGAATCCGATGTTGAGGAAGGCGTTAAACGCATTCGCATAGTAGTACTTCGAGTTCTTTGAGAAACGGTAAGCGCGTGCCACACCCGTTTGGTAGAGGTCGTCACGGTTTTGCTCGTAACCACCTGTACGCAGGTTGCGGTTGTTGGTGATATTCTGAGCTGAGAGGTTGATGCTCAAACTCTTACCCTTCTTCAAGCGGATGTATTTACCGATGGAGGCATCGAGCATGAAACCACCGTCAAACTTCTCCTGCTTGGCAGCATAAGTCTTGACTACGTTACCCTGTTTATCGAAGAGTACACCACCATTCTGTTTCAATTCACCTGGCGTTACGTCATATTTCAACTCAGTTTCTGAAGTAGAAACGTAGTTCTTGGCGATATTGCCCAAACGGCGATATTCAGAGAAGTCTACGTAAACGCGGTCGTAGTAATTGAGGTTTGCCTCGAAGAACCAACCCTTGACGTTGTACTCCAAGCCTAAGGCAACAGCGGCGAGCGGCGTACCGTTCAGACGCATGCCCTTTGCCAACACGCGCAAGGGCATTGCTTCACCCGTTACAGGGTTCTTCCAAACATTGAGTTGCTCAATCGTTTGTGAGTTCATACCCTCATAGTTCACTTCAGCCATCGGGTTGTTCACATATTGTGCTTCGCTGTAAGTACCCGTGAGGTTGATCGCGAAGTTTGAAGTGACGTTATACTTGAAGGCAGCTTCTAAACCATAGTGTTCGCGGTCGATGCCACTCATCGTGAGGTAAGTAAAGCGACCTTCCTGGTCGTTGTAGAAGGCGGTTTGCTCTACGCCGTTGTTAAAGCGAGAGTAGTATCCCGTTACCTTACCCGAGAAGTTTCCGAAACGGAACTGGTAAGAAGCCTCCGCATTGAAGTTTTGCTCGTTGCTCAGGTTCTTAACAAAGTTGTTTTGCATACGGGGAGCTACGAAGCTGTTGCGAGCCAGCGGAGCATCACTCTGGGCACCGAAGTTCACGCTCAGAATGTGTGAACCGTTCGGGCGGTAAGTCAAGCCGAAACGGCCGCCACCACCGAGGAAACGAGCCTGTCCGCTCTTACCGTAAGAGTTCTCAGGTGCACGACCATTCTGCATCAGACCGTCGCGTTCAATCGTCGTACCTTCAGCATAAGCACTGAGGCGGTAGTTGAATTTTCCCTGATTAATCTCATAGAGACCATAGAGGCGAGCCTTGTTGATGTAGATGTTGTAGTTGTAGCCAAACTTGTCATCGATACCAATGCGACGATTCGGATGGCGCAGGTCGTTTTGTGCTTCTTGGCTATTGGGGCCGTAGTCATTGGCTGCAAACTTATCAACGTCCGTATAGCGTGTACCACCCAGAAGGTCTGCCATGGTCTTGTAGTGCATACCCTTGGTGCGGTTGTAGGAGAAACCGAGCGTGTATTTCTGCTCCTTGTTTACCTCATGATTCAATGCCGTATTGAGTGCAAAGACCATTTGGTCGTTGTGGCGGCGTTCCTGGTAGTAGAGAGTTTCGCCTCCATCTTTCTCACTCTGACGGTTTACAAAATACATGCGATCCCAGTTCAGCTGGCGGTTAGCCTTCGATGACATCCAGTAATCTTTGAGGTCATTGTACTGGTCGAGCAGATAAGGGTGCTCCTTCAAGTATTCCGGATTGTTCTTGTCCGGATTCCATACGTCAAAGATGGAGCTCGGCATGTTTTTGTAGTAGTCTGGACGCGGGTCGTAGGCATCGCCACTCCAACCAAGGGCCGTTGAACTATACATAGAATATTTGAAACCAGCAGCTGTTGTCAGCTTCAGTTCGTCCTTGATTTTCCAGTCCCAAGTCAGGATGGCAGTCGGTTCGAAGTCATTGACAACGCGGGCATTGCGCTTTTCGCCAGCCTGGTAACCCCAGTTTGGGTTATAGTAGTGCGAGTTAGCCAGCCAGTAAGCTTCTTCCGTCGAAGCACCCTGTTGTGCACGTTCTGTAGGTGAACCGAAAGTAACGAGTGAAAGAGAGTGGTTGTCACCGAAACGCTTCTCGGCAGAAAGGAAGTAGGAGAGAGAGTTATAGAAAGTACCTTCGATGACACCTTCCTTAGCCCATCGGTAACCTACCAGTCCGGCAAAAGCCCAGCCAGAAGGAAGCAGCCCCGTTGCGTGGGTAAACATGCCGCGCGCTACATAGTTGCGGTTCGTACCCGAGAGGGTTAGCTTATTGCCCTGGGCAAATTGGCTGGCGCGTGTGTTGACGCTTGTAGCACCACCGATACCCGCAATGCCGAAGCGGTTGTAGTCGTAAGCCGACACACCCTCCTTGTTGCGTACGGCATCATTCATACCGCCTACCATGCTGTAGCCAAAGCGACCCAATTCCAAGTCATTCAGCTGCAAGCCGTTCATGTAGTAGTTGTTGTACATGTTGTCATAGGCTCTGACCCTGAAACGCATCGGGCTGAACAAGTAGCCCACTTCCGAGTTGTAAGGGTCATTCTTTGCCCCCGTAATGCTTGATACCGTCTGAGAGGCATCATTGTCTTCGTCAAGCTGCGACTCCGTAAAGGTAAAGTCGGCGTTGTCGAAGAGCGCGAGGGTGTCAGCGGGAGCTTGTGCCCAAGCGCTCGATGCGATCAGCAAGGCGGCCGCTGTTAGTGTTACACCTTTTGTCATATTGAATGGATGAATGGTTACGGACTGAGCCAAAAAAAGAGGGGTCGAAACGTGGATTTTGCCTGTTGCAGCATACTCCTTCCTCAACTCCTTATTTTCCTGTTGGCCAAGCCTCTTTGTTAGTTTTCGTTGCAAATGTACGAATTTTCCTTCCCTGTCCTTCTTACAAAAGCGTGAATGTTGATAACTGCAGTGGGGAATCTCGGATTTTTTTTTGAATTTTGTGCCCAAGTTAAAAATACCCCTATGAAGAAAGCTCTTTTCTCTTTGTCGCTTTTCTTGGCGGCATGCTTTACATTCAGCTCGTTTACAGTAGTTGGAAAGGTCGAACAACAGGCTAAACGCTATGCACTCTACGGAGTGGCATTTTACAATGTGGAGAATCTTTTTGACACCCTCCACGATGCCGGTAAAAATGACTACGAATACCTTCCTGAAGGAAAGAACAAGTGGAACCGCATGAAGTATGAGGCAAAGCTCAAAAACATGTCGCGCGTGTTGGCAGAACTTTGTACAGACAAGCTTCCGATGGGTGCAGCGGTAATTGGTCTTTCTGAAGTAGAGAATCACCATGCACTCGAAGATCTGCTTCGTCAGCCTGCTTTAGCAAAGCGTGGTTACAAGTATGTTGACTATCCCGGTCCCGATCGCCGAGGCATCGAGTGCGCCTTCCTTTACAATCCCCGCTTGTTCCAGTTAGAGGGCAGCATGCACGTGCCCTATTATTATAGCCCTTCTGGTAAGGTCGATGATCCCTTGGTAGGCTTCTATACTGACGAACAAGGCAAAGTGCGTGCCTACGATTATTTGCAGGGCGACACCACGCATATCACGCGTGGCTTCCTCGTCATGGAAGGTCGTTTAGCAGGTGAGAAGATGTATTTTATTGTCAACCACTGGCCTTCGCGTGGTGCTGGTGACGAAATCCGTCAGCGTGCCGGTTTCCAAGTACGTAAACTGGTTGATGCTTTGATGAAGCAAGACCCTCAGGCTAAGGTTGTTGTGATGGGCGATATGAATGACGACCCTGCCAACAAGAGTATGACCGAACAACTTGGTTGTGTAAGTGAAATCAAGAAGGTAAAGAAGGATACAGACTTCTACAATCCGTGGTATAACACGCTTTATAAGGTAGGTCAAGGCACCTTGCTTTATAACGGTCAGTGGAACCTTTTCGATCAGATTGTTGTAAGTGGCAACCTTGTTGGCAAGGACCGCACCTCTCTCAAGTTCTATCAGCATGCCATCTTTATGCGTGACTACCTCTTCCAGCAGGAAGGTCGTTATAAAGGTAATCCTCTCCGCACCCATGCTGGTGGTGTTTGGCTTAATGGTTATTCTGACCACCTTCCCACGCAAATTTACTTGGTTAAGCAGATGCCTTAAAAGGAAACGCTTAAACTTCTATTCATTTTTACATCCACTGAAGAGTGGATGCTCTTAATAACATAGCACGGTCGCGATATATGCTACTCCCTTCCACTGGGGTTGTGTATGTCGCGATCGTTTGTTTTATCCTAATCCTAGAGGATGTGGCGTTGATAATAAGCTCTAACGAGACACCCTTATACTATACAGGGAGTGATTCTATTGCGTGTTAGGTAGTCTCGTTATGATTTTTCCTTGGTTTATGGTAGTCTAAGAAGGCTACCGTTTCAAAACCTGCTTATATAAGGTTGCACGGGTGGATTCTTTTTTGGGGTTTCTTGTATAAAGGGTTGTATAGTTTATCAAATACAAAAAAACTCCGGGTAAGCACTTCTAACGAATGCTTACCCGGAGTATTGAATATCTATAGTTATCTATGTCGTGTTTTAGTCACGGCGGGGACGGCGTGCGGGGCGGCCTTCACCACCTTGTGCTCCTTCGCGGCGGGGACGACGTGCAGGACGGTCTTCCCAACCTTCCGGCTTCTCTTCGAGGACACGGTGAGAGAGGCGGAACTTACCCGTCTTCTCGTCGATTTCGAGCAACTTCACTTGAACATGGTCGCCTTCATTCAGACCAGACTCTTCCATCGTTTCGAGACGCTTCCACGTGATTTCAGAGATGTGGAGCAAGCCTTCCTTACCCGGCATGAACTCAACGAAGCAACCGTAAGGCATAATGCTGATGACCTTGGCATCGTAAACTTCACCTACTTCAGGAATAGCCACGATAGCGCGAATCTTAGCCAATGCAGCTTCGATGCTTTCCTTGTTCGGACCTGATACCTGGATCTTACCTACACCGTCTTCTTCCTCGATGGTGATGGTCGTACCCGTTTCTTCCTGCATGCTCTGGATAATCTTACCGCCCGGGCCAATGACAGCACCAATGAATTCCTTCGGAATCTGAAGGGCTTCGATGCGGGGAACGTGCGGTTTGAGTTCGGCGCGGGGCTCAGCCATCGTCTCGAGCATCTTGCCGAGGATGTGTTCGCGAGCCTGCTTAGCCTGTGCAAGAGCCTTCTCCAGGATTTCGTAAGAGAGACCGTCGCACTTGATATCCATCTGCGTAGCCGTCAGACCCTTTGCGGTACCTGTGGTCTTAAAGTCCATATCGCCGAGGTGGTCCTCATCGCCGAGGATATCGCTCAATACAGCATACTTTTCTTCACCCGGATTCTTGATCAGACCCATAGCAATACCACTTACGGGAGCCTTCATAGGCACACCAGCATCCATCAAAGCCAATGTACCGGCACATACCGTAGCCATAGAAGAAGAACCGTTAGATTCGAGAATGTCGCTTACCACACGAACCGTGTAAGGGAACTCTGCAGGAATCTGACCCTTGAGGGCACGCCATGCCAAGTGACCGTGACCAATCTCACGACGGCCTACGCCACGTTGAGCCTTGGCCTCACCTGTAGAGAAGGGAGGGAAGTTGTAGTGGAGAAGGAAGCGCATGTAGCTCTTGTCGAGTACATCGTCTACCATCTTTTCGTCAAGTTTCGTACCGAGGGTAACCGTTGAGAGAGACTGCGTTTCACCACGGGTGAAGATGGAAGATCCGTGAGGCATAGGCAGGGGAGAAACTTCGCACCAGATGGGGCGGATGTCCGTCGTGCCACGACCATCGAGACGCTTGCCTTCATCGAGGATGCAACGGCGCATAGCGTCGCGTTCTACGTCATGGTAGTAACGGTCGATGAGGGCATTCTTCTCTTCGAGTTCATCGGCAGAGAGTTCAGCGTGAGCTGCAGCATAGCGTTCCTTGAAGTCCTCGCGAATCTTCGTAAAGGCCTCTTCGCGCTGGTGCTTATCGTGGTCACCAGCTTCTGCAATAGCGTAGGCAGGAGCGTAGCACTCATCCTTAACCTGCTGACGGAGCTCTTCGTCGTTTACCTCGTCATCATATTCACGCTTTACGTCCGTACCCAGTTCCTTAGAGAGTTCCTTCTGGAGTTGGCACATGGGCTTGATCGCTTCGTGAGCCACCTTGAGGGCTTCGAGCAATGCGCTTTCAGGCACTTCGTCCATTTCGCCTTCCACCATCATGATGTTTTCTTCGGTAGCACCTACCATGATGTCCATGTCAGCTTCTTCGAGTTGCTTGAAGGTGGGGTTCACTACGTACTCACCGTTGATGCGAGCTACGCGTACTTCAGAAATCGGACCTTCGAAGGGAATGTCACTGGCAGCCAAAGCAGCTGAAGCAGCAAAACCAGCCAATGCATCAGGCATATCTACACCGTCAGCTGAGAAGAGCGTGATGTTTACATATACCTCGCAGTGGTAGTCGGAAGGGAAGAGGGGACGCAAAGCACGGTCAACGAGACGAGACGTCAGGATCTCGTAATCGCCTGCACGGCCTTCGCGCTTCGTGAATCCACCGGGGAAACGGCCGGCGGCACTGAATTTTTCTTTGTAATCGCACTGGAGGGGCATAAAGTCCGTGCCAGGCTGTGCGGTCTTAGCGGCACAAACAGTGGCGAGCAACATGGTGTTGTTCATACGAAGCATGACAGCACCGTCAGCTTGCTTTGCCAACTTGCCAGTTTCGATGCTGATGGTACGTCCATCAGGCAGCGAAACGGTTTTTGTAATCACGTTCATCGGATAATTGTGAATTAAATATTGTGTTATACCTTCTGTAAATCGCGCAAATGTAGCAATAAAAGCCGGGTGAGGAGGCTTTCCCGAAAATACTTTTTCCGAATTGTTGGGGAAAAGTATAAAAGGACTGGTTTTTAAGCCTCTGGCTCTCCGCTGAGAATTTTGTGCATCTCTTGGCGGTTGCGCATCATTTGTATGGCACGAAGTACGTCTTTGTCGGTTTTAAGTCGGTATTCGTCCAGGCCCGCATCGTAATAATAATTTTCGATGATGGCTCCTTCTACTACCTCTCGGATTTCTTTCTCCCAGCGTTCGAAGTCATACGCCTCGTTATGTTGCAACTTCTTTTCCAACGCATCGAGTTCTGCAGCAGCTTCCGTGTCGTAGCCTTCGAGGCGGGCTATTTGTCGGAGGGTTGTCAGCACTCGGAGGCTTTGCCGATCGTAGGTAAAGCCGTTTGCTTTCATAAAGTTGCAAAACTCTTCGTACTCCTTGTCCGTCAGTTTAAACTCCGTCGGTGAAGCAATGGTATTGTGGCGGTTGCGATACTGCACGCAGTAGTCAAAGAGTTGGTCACTGTTGGCCAGATAAACGAGCAGGTTGGGGAGACTGTCCGTTGTTATCTCAATGTCGGGAGTAATACCGCCCCCATCCTTCACAATGCGTCCCGCAGCTGTGCGAAACTCCTTCGAGAGAGAGTCGGGCAGGTGGACAGGGCGGCCATCCTTGAACTGATAGGCCTGCACACAGCGTCCTGAGGGAATATAGTATTTGCCAATGGTCAATTTGAGCACTGCGTTGTACGGCAATTCGCGGCTCTGCTGTACCAAACCTTTACCATAGGTGCGTCGTCCCATTATGAGAGCTCGGTCGTAATCTTGCAAGGCACCACTGGTGATTTCTGCAGACGAAGCACTGCCTTCGTTTGTCAGTACAATGAGTGGAATGTCCGGGTCTTGTGGGTCGAGGGTTGTTTTGTAAGTATGATTGAGCTCCTTGACTTTGCCTCGGGTGCTAACCACTTCCCGGTTGCGGGGAATAAAGAGATTAACCGTCTTAACAGCCTCCTCCAATAATCCACCGGGATTGTCGCGCAAGTCGAGAATCAGGTTGCGGGCACCTGCCTGTTTGAGTTCGACCATGGCGCGTTTGACCTCATTGCTGGTTCCTTCGATAAACTGGGTGAGGCAAATGTAGCCGATGCTGTCGGTAACCATTTTCGCCACCGTTACACTGGGCATAACAATCTTGCGGCGGGTGATTTTAAACGTATGGTGGCGTTCAGCTCCGGGACGGAACACTTTCAGCTCGAAGGTTGTGCCGGGTTCGCCACGGAGCTTGGCAGAAACGTCTGCGGAATAAGCGTTACGCGAGGCAATGTCTTTTTTTCCGCAAGGAGGGATTTCCTTACCGTCAATGCCCACAATGACATCGCCCGGTAAGAGCCCTGCTTGGGCAGCAGGCATCCCTTCGTAAGGTTTATTGATGATGCAGCGGTCTTCCTTCTCACGGTAAGCAACAACCGAGCCAATGCCGGCATATTTACCCGTAGTCATTTGCTTGAGCTGCTCTGTGTTCTCCTCCGCATAGTATTCGGTGTAAGGGTCGAGCTTCTCCAGCATGTAGAGCAACGCATTGTCAATATTCTTTTTGGCATCCAGCGTGTCCACATAATAGAGATCAGCTTCGCGGTACAACGAGTTGAAGATGTCCAACTGTTTGGCCACCTCGAAGTTGTGGTTCTTCTTTTGAGCCCAAGCAACCGAGGGTTGCCCAGTATGAAAGCAAAGAAGAAGGGAGAGGAGCGGAAAGAATTTTTGCATAGTCAAGGGGGTTGAAGAGAATAAACGCTGCGTTGGGGTGGGGTTGACATGACTGAGTCTGAAGCTTCCTAACAATAGGCAGCTTTGATTTTCTGCCAAGTCGTTTCGCTAAGTGCGGTACCCACCACTTCGATAATGTGGCCAGACAGTTCCGACCCTAAAGCAGCACAGGTCAGCAGGTCGCGACCTTGAGAGAGCGCGTAGAGAAAGCCTGCAGAGAAATAGTCGCCCGCAGCCGTCGTGTCAACTACGTGGGGTACTTCGCGTGCCGGGCAGTGGATTTCCTCTTCTCCGCGGCGTACCCAAACTCCGTGTTTACCAATCTTGACCACAGCAATGTCACATAAGTCGGCCAGTACGCGCAAGTTGGCCTTGGCATCGTTATTCCCCGTAAAGGCCGTAGCTTCTTGTTCGTTGGCAAAGACGATATCAACTTCGCGCAATAATTCGGCGAAGAATTCACGGTCGTCTTGTACGATATTGAAGCTGGCCAGGTCAATGCAAATGCGAAGTCCGGCCTGGCGTGCCAGTTTTACGGCATGACGAATCAAGTCGTGATTCTGCACCAGGTAACCTTCGATGTAGAAATAGGAATAACCCTCAAACCATTCGGGGCGAATGTCAGCAGTTTGAAGTGTGGCGGCTGCTCCCAGGTAAGTTCCAAAGGTTCGTTGGCCGTCTGCCGTAATAATAGTTGAGGCAACTCCAGTGGGCAGTTGGCTGTCCTCCAGCAGTTGAGCCGCAATACCATATTTCTGACAGTTGGCCGAGAAGAAGGCCGCCGGTTCGTCCTTTCCCACTTTGCCAATCAATCCCGGTTCGCCCCCTAAATGGGCAATCGCCAAGATTGTATTGCAGGCAGAACCGCCCGTTGTGCGTTGTTGATGGAGCGAAGCAAAACGTTTTTGTATTTCCAAGTAACGCTTCGTGTCAATCAACTGCATAGAGCCTTTTGGTAAGTTTAATTCACTGAGTATCAGTTCGTCTTCGACTTGTACCAGTACATCTACAAGGGCATTACCAATACCCAGAATTTTATCCATCTTATTTTTTTCTTCAAAATTTCTCTGCAAAGATAGGTGTTATTTCAAATATATCCTTTACCTTTGCACCGCAATTCAGAAATGGTGGCAAGTTTTCTTCCACACTATCTGCTTCAGTAGCTCAGTTGGTTAGAGCACCTGACTGTTAATCAGGGGGTCGTTGGTTCAAGCCCATCCTGAAGCGCTCACAAGGCATTCGTTTTAATAACGGATGCCTTTTTTCGTATACTTATTTTGGTATGAAACAGATTGAAGTCGTGGCTGCTCTTATCAAGCAGGAAAATAAAGTGCTGGCTACTCAGCGTGGTTACGGTGAGTGGAAAGACGGGTGGGAATTTCCCGGTGGAAAAATTGAAGCGGGGGAAACTCCTAAAGCAGCCTTACGTCGGGAAATCCTTGAAGAATTGGCAGTCGAAGTCGAGGTGCAAAGTCGGTTGGTAACGGTCGAGTATGATTATCCTCAGTTTCATTTGACGATGCATTGCTATTGGTGTAGACTGCTAAAGGGAGAGCCGACCTTATTAGAACATGAGGCTGCCCGGTGGCTGACGCGCGACCAATTAGACAGCGTTGATTGGTTGCCGGCTGACCTGGAAGTGGTAGCAGCGATCAAGCAAGCGTAGTAAAACCTGATGAGAAGCTGTGTACGAGCTGTTTGAACTCTCATTTCGGAGTATATTAAGCTAAGGCTCGTCCTATTAATGATCTGTTGATAAGTTGAAGGTTGAAGAGTTTCTGTTGAAAGTCGTTGGTTTGATGAATAAACTTTCAACGCATAAGTTCCTAAACTGTATTTTATAGAATATCCCATCAAGCTAAAGGCTGGTTAGACGGTAAGCAAGCTGTTTAACCAGCCTTTTTGTGTAGCGAGGGTGGGGAAGTGGTGACTCGTCCGTGTGATGGAAGCGTATGGCCCTTTTAGCCCGTTAGATGGAGTGGATTTCTATAGCCCCCTGGTGAGTAACCATTGAGACCGATAAAAGGGAAGCAACTTCAGTTTGAAGCTACTTCCCTTTTTATCTAGGTCGTCCCACTGGACGTTGAGAGAGAACTGAAACCTTAGTAGATCTGCTCCCAACGCATCGGATGGAATGGGAAGACAGGGGGGGAATCAGATGATTGTTTTAAAAAGCGGTGTTTTACTAAAGCGGCAAAGATGTTTTACTAAAGCGGCGAGTGCAAGAGCAACGGGTGCTCCCGCGATGTTTTACTAAAAAGGAGATCCCGCGTTTCGGGATGTATTGTGCGTCATTGATTGTTTCGGGAGGAAAGTCAGATGGCTTCCATCTGTTCGAGAAATTCCTGACTCATGTTACCCGTTAGGTTCACCAAGGTGAAACGTTTGTTGCGGGCGAGCAGAACGATTTCAACGATTTTGCCTTTGTGTCGGCGGATGTACAGGCGTTGTCCCCCTTTATCCTTATAAGGTTGATAACGGTGTACGTTTTGTTTGGCCAGTCCAACAGCCCACGTATAAAGGTTGTCGGTTTCCGTGGTATCTTGGTGTGCAATCACCCGAATAGACTTCAGTTGTGAAAGCACTTCCTGCGTCTGTTTGTTTTCTTCCACCATGGGCAGGTTTAAGATGCGTTCCATCATGCTGGGACTCACCGTCTTACACTGCATGGTCGTTCCCTTAGCATAAAGCTCCATAAACCGTGAAGCAAAGTCCTGCTCATTTTGAGCGGTGACAGGCAAAAGCAGTAAGGAGCAGAGCAAAAAGAAGTAGAAACGTTTCATACCTTAGTTACCTTTTTGACTAACCGTGCCGACAGCCTTGAGTTTTGCAGAATCAATAGCGGCTGTTTGTTGTCCTTGTTTGAACATTTCAAACGCCTTCATGCTCATTTCGTAGGCCTTCTGCGGATCTTCGTAAGAATCCTGATAAGCCGACTGGTTGTAGTCCCATGTAGCTCCCTCGTTTCCGTCAGCTTGGCGGAAAGAGTGTTGTGCAGCATTACCCAGCAGGGTTACAATAGCTACAGCGGCAGCTGCTTTATAGAGCGGGCGGAAACGGTGAGCAAGTCCCAGTTTTTTGACTTTCACGACACGTGGCGTTTCTGGTTTTTCCGTGGCTGCTACAGCTTCGAGCAAACGTTTGTCAAAGTCTTCTCCGAGATGGAGTTGGGATTGTTGCTGTTCATATACGAACAAATCCCGGTAGCGCACCAGATGAGCAGGAAGGTCCTGCTGACTGAAGAACGTCTGAAGGATGCGTTCCTCCTCGGGAGAAGTTTCGCAGTCCCAATAACGTTCAAGGAGCTGTTCGATATATTTATAATCCATAACTTTCGATGTTTTCGTATTGTATTTTGAGAGCCTTGCGTGCCCGGTGCAGGGTTACCTTGAAGTTTTCCTCCGTGACGCCCATCATTTGAGCCGCCTCCTGGTAGGAATGTCCCTCGATGTCGCGAAGTTGCAGTGCAGTGCGGAGCTTTTCGGGTAAAGCGTTGAAGAGTTCGTGCACGCGTTGCAATCGTTCGTCGTGTACCATTTGCTCTTCTGGCGTTCGGGCATTGTCGAAGGCGTCTACCTCCTCCGTTTCGAGCGAAAGATTGGCATTTTCTTTCTTTGCAATCCGGTCGAGTGCCAAATTTCGGCAGACTGTGATGCAATAGGCCTCCAAGTTACTCACATGAACGAGTTCTTCGCGTTTATCCCAGGCTCGGAGAAGGGTATCTTGTGTCAAGTCCTCCGCCTCTTGCGCATTAAGCGTGATGCGAAGGCCTACACGGTAGATTTTGTCCTTCAAGGGCAGTAGGTCGCGGCGAAAATCGATGTCATTCATAATGAGCTCTCTGTATAGAAGACGGATAGGTTGCTGGAAAGTTACAGCCTGGACGTATTTTTTTGAGAAAAAAATTTCGGGGGAGGGTTTTGTTTGAACGTTACTCCTTGTATATCAACACTTTGAAGAATTAAACTTTTTCGCCTAAAATCAGCAGATGTTCTCCGCTGGCTCCCGTTGTAGCGAAGAGATACTGATTTCCTCCTTCGCGCAGCTTCAATTTTTTGCGCAAGGCATCCACCGTAGCCGGAAAGTTGCGAATCGTCAGATTGACCTGCGTCAAGTTGTTGCGCAACCGTCGCAGTTCGGCCTTGTTGAAGGTAAAAGTATCGACCACCCGAAAGGAGCGACCGGGAAACTCCGGCACCCAGTTCGCAGAAGTATAAAGATGTGCGTGCGGGTGCATTTTGTGGAGTCCATAGCGGGTTGCCACACAGCGAAACGCTCCCGCTTTCAGAATGGCCGGTCCCGGTTCGTAGAGGAACTCCTCCGGATGAGCGACATAAGTCGGCGTTGTGTTTGCCTCCTCTTCGGCCGAGAAGGAAAATGTCTGTTCGCCTTCTTGGGCTACCAAGCGTGGTTGGCTTCCAGTTGGAGCTTCCCGGTCGAGCAAGAGGAGCAAATCCTTGCATTCATTTCCCGTGCTGTAGATATGCGCTTCTACCACCTGTTCCAAGGAACGAATCGCATCGGTCAAGTCCAACATGGGGGAAAGCTTAATCAGCACAAAGCGAGCCTTGGCAAACAATGCCTCACGTAATGCACAGACATCGGGTTCACAATCAGCCATGCGTACAGTCTTCCGTCCCGCACCGTCGCGCCGTGCGGGATCCAGGAAAAGCAGACCGACTTCCTCCATCGACTGTAAATAGTCCAAGCCATCGGCACAAACAATTCGGGCTTGCGGCAAACCCAATAAGGGGAAGTTATGGCGTGCCAGTTCGCACAGCACTTCTTGTCGTTCTACATAAGTTGCGTCCTCAAACAGCGGTGCCAAGAAGGAGAAGTCTACTCCCAGTCCGCCCGTAAGGTCCGCCATGCTGCGGGGTAGTTCGGGATTTCGCTCCAAGACGTCCTTGACTATCCGTGCTTTGTAACGCGCAGCCGCTTCGCCCGAACACTGTTCGAGCGATAGTCGGGGAGGGTATTCGAGTTCGTCGATAGCCGCCCAGGCAGGCACTTTGTGGCGCAATCGTTGCCAACCTTCTACTTGACGTAATATATAAGGAACATCGAGGTCCTTTTTCCCGGCTAATTGCAGGGCTAATTTCTCAACAGGTATATCTCGGTATTGTTTCATGAGTGCAAAGGTAGTAGTTGTGTGGCTTATGGGGAGAAAGTGTAGGGGATAGAGAGGATAAGAGATGCCGTTTATTCTTCACGTTCGCCCTCCGGCACTTCCATCATAGAGAGAAGCAAAGAGCCGCATCCACTTCGCGTGAATGCGGCTCTTTTTATTGAAATTGAGAGTGACTATTTTTCCGTCATATCTGTCGGACGCATAGAAACTGTGGTACAGTTCATCTGCTTGAGCATGACATTTTTGACAAATGCCTGGATGTCCTTCGAATTAACTGATTTGATAGCCTCTTCGTAACCCTGCTGGAGGTCCTTGTTCCACGCCGTCTTGTTGACGATGAGGTTCATCCAGTAGTTATTCTTCTTTTGGTTGTCAGCGAAGGTCTTGAGTTCGAACTTCTGAACCTTGTCCAACTCTTCAGCCGTTACACCCTTTTCGGCAATGTCCTCGATGCCCTGACGAATAAGGAGGAGGGCAGAGTCAAGCTTAGCCGGCTTTACGGGGCAGAAGATTTGCATGGTGTATGCATCACGTCCCATGAATGAAGCTTCAGCAGCAGCACCTACGCTGTAAGCCAAGCCTGCATCCTCGCGGATGCTCTTCAAGTAGCGTTGCGTCAAGATGCTACCGAGCGTTTCGAGTGTCACCGCTTCCTTGATAGAGTAGGGATTCTCACCACTCCAGATTTGTACAATCTGAGCCTGCGGCGTTTCCATTGAGCGGAAGAAGTGGTTGTTGCGTTCGCCCTTCACAGGGTAAAGCTTGTGGTTAACATAAGCTTCACGCTTCTTGACAGCCTTGAGCGGAGCAATATACTGTTCCGTGAAGAGGCGGAGAGAATCGACATTGATTGCACCCGTGAAGTAGAAGTCAAAGTCGCCGGCGGCGTTGAATCGCTCCGTGTACAAACGCTTGATGACGTTGTAGTCAGCCTTGCTGAGGTCTTTCAGCTTCAGCGGAGCCGTGCGCGGGTTGTTGCCGTAGAGCGTCAGCATCAATGAGTCGCGGAAGGCAACCTCAGGACTCTTCTCTGCATTTTCCAATGAAGTCTTCAGGTAGTTCATGAAGTTCTCATAACCCTCTACGTCGTTGGCAGGAGCCTGGAAGCGGAGGTAGATGAGTTCGAAGAGCGTGCGGAGATCCTTCGGTGTAGACGAACCCGAGAGGTTGTCAGTCAGTTCACCGAGTGATGCGTCACAGCGAGCCTGCTTACCAGCGAGTTTCTTCTGAATTTCGGTAGATGAGAAGTTGCCGATACCCGTGCTTGACAATACGTCGTTGAAAAGCTTTGCATTAATCAAGTCCTTCTCGGCTACGAGGCTCGTACCACCGTTGCTTCGAGCATTAAAGATAATTTCGGCGTCGTTGAAGTCCGTCTTCTTGAAGAATACGCGTGCACCGTTGCTCAACGTCCAGCAGGTGTAACCAAAGTCAGCGGCCGTTTCCTTCTTAATCTTTCCCTTGGCGGGCAACTTCGTAATCAGGGGTTCGCTCTTCACGTTGTCTACGTAAGCTTCGAGCTTAGCAGCCTTTGCTTCAGCGATAGCCTTCTTAAAGCTCTCAATCGTGGGTATCGTCACACCTTCCTTTTCGGGATAGAAGGCCAGGCATACGAAGTTCGTATCCGTCTTTGCCGTATATTCCTTGAAGATTTCCGAAACAGCGGTTCCGAGCATACCGGCCTGCGTCAGTTGTTGCGCCATCATCTTGTACATATTGAATTCCGTCTCTACATCGGGGATGGCATTTCCTTCGAGGAAGTGACGAACGTATTGAGGCACATAGAAACTGTTGCGCTGTTTCTCGCGGTTGTTGTAGATTACCTCAATCGCACTGATAAATTCAGCACTGAGGCGGCTAACTTCTGTTTCAGTGAAGCCAAAGCGGTTAGCACGCTCCACTTCTTCCATCACAGCCTTGAGAGCAGCCGCGTCTTGACCCGGTTTGGGCAGAATACCAATGGTAAACGCATTCTTAGTCTTCGCCATGATGTAGTTACCTTCGCTCGAACCTGCACCGATGAAGGGGCAGTCAGCCTTCTGACTTACCTCGTTGAGGCGGGCATCGATGGCAGAAGTCACGAGCGAGTTAAGGTAATTCATTTGGAGGTAGAGCGGCGTGTTGCGGAACTCAGCCGGAATCGGGTCATGCTTAAACATGACCTGAATCACTGCTTGCGTCTGCTCCTTGTCCTTGTCGATGACATAAATCGGCTCGTTATTGTCGGGCACAGGGTAGAATTCGTATTTAGCTGCATTGGCAGGCATTTCGATGGGAGAGAAGATAGACTTAATCTTTGCTTCCACCTGGTCAACGTCGATGTCACCCACCACGATGATACCCTGCAGGTCGGGGCGATACCACTTCTCATAGTATGCACGGAGCTCAGCCGGCTTAAAGTTGTCTACCACACTCATTAATCCAATGGGGTAGCGTTCGCCGTAACGTGATCCCGGATAGAGTTTCGGCAGGTTGCGTTCAAACATACGGCCGCTTGCGCTTGAGCGCATACGCCATTCTTCGTGAATAACGCCACGTTCCTTGTCAATCTCCTTCGGGTCGAGCGTCAAGCCGTCAGACCAGTCGCGGAGAATCAAGAGACAAGAGTCTATGTTCTTGTCTGTCACGGGAACATCGTCAATGTTGTACACCGTTTCGTCTGTTGCCGTGTAAGCATTGAGGTTTTCGCCAAACTTCACACCAATGCCTTCGCAGAACTTCAAGAGCTGGTTGCCCGGGAAGTTCTTCGTACCGTTAAAGCACATGTGCTCCAGGAAGTGAGCGAGGCCTCGCTGCGATTCCTCCTCCTGTACCGATCCTACCTTCTGTGCGATGTAGAAATTCGCACGATCGTCGGGCAATGCATTGTGACGGATGTAGTAAGTCAATCCGTTGGGCAACTTGCCGTAACGCACATCTTTGTCGATGGGCAGTTGTGGCATTTGCGGCTGTTGTGCAATCGTTGGCAAGGTGATGAGCGCAACGAATAGCAACAGGAATGCTTTTAGCTTGTTCATGTTAGTATGATTAAATGAATAATGTGTTTGTCAGCAGAATGACGGGAGTAAAAAAGGAAAGATGATAGCAAAAGGGCCTTTTTACTGTCCTTTTTGTTTTTGTAAAACGTGCAAATGTAACCATTTATCTCAATCCTCACTATTTCTATTGGGAAAACATTCGTAGTTTTGCAGTGTTTTTAAGCGATACAAATGATACGCAAATTTGATTTTCTGGTAATTGGTTCCGGCGTAGCTGGAATGAGTTACGCCCTCCAGGTAGCATCAGCCAATCGTGGTAAAGTCGCATTGGTGTGTAAGACTACCATAGAGGAAGCAAATACCGCGAAAGCGCAAGGTGGCATTGCCTCGGTCACCAATATGGAAATAGACAACTTCGACAAGCACATCAAGGATACGATGATTGCCGGCGATTATATTTCCGATCCTCGCGCAGTGAGACAAGTTGTAGAGAACGCTCCCGAGGGCATTCGCCGTTTGGTAGAGTGGGGCGTTAACTTCGACAAACAGGAAAACGGAGACTTCGATCTTCATCGGGAAGGTGGCCACTCTGAGTTCCGTATCTTGCACCATGCAGACGACACAGGCTTTGAGATTCAGCGTGGCTTAATTCAGGCTGTGCGCAATCATCCCAACATTACGATTTTGGAGAACCACTTTGCCGTCGAGATCATCACTCAACATCATCTCGGCATCGAGGTGACCCGCCGTACGCCCGATATTGAGTGTTATGGCGCCTACGTGCTCGATCCCGATACCAAGAAGATTGACACCTTCCTTTCGCGTGTCACGATACTCTGTACAGGTGGCTGCGGGGCAGTCTATGCGACGACCACCAATCCCGAGATTGCCACAGGCGACGGTATTGCAATGGCCTATCGTGCGAAAGCCACGGTACAGGACATGGAGTTCATCCAGTTCCATCCCACCGCATTGTTCCATCCCGGTGAAACCCATCCCGCTTACCTTATTACTGAGGCGATGCGCGGATACGGTGGCATCCTGCGTTTGCCCAACGGCGAAGAGTTCATGCAGAAGTATGACAAGCGCCTGTCGCTTGCCCCGCGTGACATCGTGGCCCGTGCCATTGATAAGGAAATGAAGATTCACGGCCTCGACCACGTTTGCCTCGATGTGACCCACAAGGATCCCGAGGAAACCAAACACCATTTCCCCAATATCTATCAGAAGTGCTTGAGCATCGGCATCGACATCACCAAGCAGTACATTCCCGTCGTGCCTTGTGCCCATTATCTCTGTGGCGGTATCAAGGTAGACCTCAATGCCTGCTCTTCCATCCACCGACTTTATGCCGTAGGCGAATGTTCCTGCACCGGTCTGCACGGTGGCAACCGTCTTGCCTCCAATTCGTTGATCGAAGCAGTTGTCTATGCTGAGGCAGCCGCCAAGCATAGCCTGGAACATCTCGACGAATACGAATTTAATATGCAAGTGCCCGAGTGGAACGATGAAGGTACGATGTCGAACGAAGAAAAAGTGCTCATCGCCCAGGATGCCAAGGAAGTAGAGCAAATCATGTCAGCTTATGTCGGCATTGTTCGTTCCAATCTCCGCTTGAAGCGTGCTTGGGTGCGTCTCGACGTACTCTATGAAGAGACCGAAGAACTCTTCAAGCGTGTCAAGGCTACGCGTGACATCTGCGAACTCCGTAACATGATTAATGTTGGTTACCTGATTACACGCCAGGCTATTGAGCGCAAAGAAAGCCGCGGCTTGCACTACACGCTCGACTATCCGAAGCATGCTTACGATATGAATTGATGACCGCGTTACGGTTTATCCCATCTCATAGTTCTTCCTGTTTGACCGCATTCTCTAACAGGTAAGGCCGCTTTCTAACGCAGACAGCCCCCGTTCACTTCGCCTGATTGCAGGTGGTGAACGGGGGCTGTTGTGTGTCAGTGCGTAGGGGGTGGGCAACCTGCGAATCAGCCCGTTCCCGGTTCGCCAGCCTCTTTCCCAACCCCTCTTGCAAATGTCCTATATTTTTAGTATCTTTGTCTCTGAAAACCAACTTAAAAGCAAGCCTTATAAAGTGTCACCTTCCGCGCAACAAGTGACAATCTGAAAAACATTGATTCCCGTCTTTGTTGTCAGCCTTGCCCGGTAGCCGACCAGTGACTTTCTGGCAGAAAGTCTGAAGGGGTGCTTGTTGACAAAGCCTCGTGATTAGGTTAGCCGGTCCTCCCGTTGTGAAAAAAGGAAGTGTGGCGCAGGTGGGGGAGGGCTACCGTTTCAGAAGTTGAGGCTCGAGCCAAAGTGGAAGAGAACTTCAGGCACAGTAGGAGTACCTCGATGGAAAGTGGAAAGCATATACGTGCTGCGTATAAAGGTTTCACTTTAAGTGGGAAATCAATACATCGTCCGAATAAGACCTTCGACCCAGGGTGGGAAGCTTATACAGAATCCGTATAAGTCTCCCACCCTGGGTCGATTTACTTATACGGCTTTTAGGAAGTCTGTTTAAAGCGTCTAACTTACTTCTGATAAACATCAGAAATGTAATTATGACTTCTGACTTCCTTCTGATTCTTATTGGAAAGCCTTTTAGGCGTCTTGACTTCCTTCTGCGTATGCGCTTATCTTGTTTTATTCGTCCAGACTTCCTTCCAGTCTGCGTCAGAAGCCCTTTTACATCTTCAGCCTTCTTTCTGTTCCTGTTCAGAGCTGCTTCCAGCCGTCTTTTCAGCCGCTCTCGGTAGTTCAAGGGGCTTTCTGCCTGCCGTCTTAGCTCTTTGATTGGCGTCAGAAAGCCTTTTTTCCGTTTTCTCACCTCTCCTCTCGTAATCTGAAAGGTGGCAGACTCCTTTTCTGTCCCTTCTGGTTGTGGTGTGTTCCACTCGGAGCGCAATGGCACGACTTCGCGCACTGTTCGACCGCTGTCTACCCTTCAGCGTGGCCCATTCAAGGCGCGTTTGCCCCCATCTTGCCGCTTAATGAAAATCCATCCCATACAGGCGTTGGTCGTCTGCCAGATTTTGGCTACCTTTGCCGCCGAAAACAAACAGAGGACAGATTTGGCTGCTTGCAACCTCTCAAAAACAATGCTAAAACCTGCACTTGAGTCTTCATCGGAAGGCTTCGGGGCAGATGCAAACGACGCACTCATCCAGCCGAATCCCAGTCTGCCTGTTTCCGCCCCGCGAAAGCAGGCTTATTTATTTTATAATCGGTAGTTTGGAGCAGTTGCCTTCGCTCGTCAATGCTCAGTTCGCTTGAGTCTCGACCCAATCACCTCACGAGGAACGCGAAGGTAGCCGTTGCAGCTACTTAAAAACAATCACACACATGGGATACTTATTCACATCCGAATCGGTGTCAGAAGGACACCCCGACAAGGTAGCAGACCAAATCTCTGATGCCGTACTTGACCAGTTGCTGGCCTACGACCCCAACTCGAAAGTAGCATGCGAAACGCTCGTCACTACGGGACAGGTAGTGGTAGCAGGTGAAGTGAAATCAGAAGCTTACGTTGACCTGCAGGACGTGGTACGCAAGACCATCGCCCGCATCGGTTACACGAAGGCGGCTTATAAGTTTGAAGCCGAAAGCTGTGGTATCTTCAGCGCCATCCACGAACAGAGTGGTGACATCAACCGAGGCGTTGACCGCAAGGACAATAGCGACCCCATGGCACAGGGTGCCGGCGACCAGGGCATGATGTTTGGCTATGCTAACAACGAGACCGACACTTACATGCCGTTGCCCCTCTCCTTGGCACACGATATCGTGTATGTATTGGCTGAAATCCGCCGCGAAGGCAAGGTGATGACTTATCTCCGTCCCGACTCGAAGAGCCAGGTGACGGTTGAGTATGATGACAACCACGTGGCTCGCCGCATTGATACGATTGTCGTTTCAACCCAGCACGACGAATTTATCACCGCCGAAGAAGCCGGTTCACAGGAGCGTGCCGACGAGCTGATGCTCGAACAAATCAGCCGTGACGTGAAGGAAATCCTCATTCCCCGTGTACTGGCCGAACGTGTCAATACGCCCGAGGTCAAAGCACTCTTCGAACAGGGTAAAATCAAGTATTTTGTCAACCCCACGGGTAAGTTTGTCATTGGTGGCCCCCACGGTGACACGGGTCTGACGGGTCGTAAGATTATTGTCGACACCTATGGCGGCAAGGGAGCACACGGTGGTGGTGCCTTCTCGGGTAAGGACCCCTCAAAGGTAGACCGTTCGGCCGCTTATGCAGCTCGCCACATTGCCAAGAACATGGTAGCCGCCGGTGTGGCAGACGAAATGCTCGTACAGTTGAGCTATGCCATCGGTGTGGCACAGCCCATTTCAATCTTTGTCGACACCTACGGACGCAGTCATGTGTCCATGAGCGACGGCGAGATTGCTCAAAAGATTGCCGAGCTCTTCGACCTCCGTCCCGCCGCTATCGAGCGCGATTTGGAACTCCGCAACCCGATTTACGAAGAAACCGCAAGCTATGGTCACGTAGGTCGCACGCCGCAGACGGTTGTTAAGACGTTCCACTCACCGGGTCAGCCCGACAAGAAGGTTAGCGTGGAGCTCTTTACCTGGGAAAAACTCAACAAGGTCGAGCAAATTCGCCAGGCTTTCGGGCTCAACTAAATCAGTAAGTATTGGTGTAACATACGCAACGTTCCGTTGATACCTCCTAACGAGGACAACGGAGCGTTGCCTTCTTTAAGGGAGCGTCTGGAGGCTGACAACGACCGTAGCGAGGTCGGAACCAGGTCGGCGGGCTTCCCCTTATCATTCACACACTTCTTATCCTCAACCCATGAACATTACGGTATACAGTGCTTCGAGCGGACAGATTCCCGCCGCTTACGTTGAAGCCGCAACAGAGTTAGGTCAGCTGATGGCTGAGGCGGGCGACACCCTTGTCAACGGTGCCGGACGCACCGGTCTGATGGGAGCCGTAGCCGATGCTTGTCTACAGGCAGGCGGTGAGGCGGTAGGCGTGATTCCGCAGTTTATGATCGACCAGTCTTGGCAACACCAAGGCATGAGTCGCCTGATTGTGACGCACGACATGCACGAGCGTAAGGAAAAGATGGCAGCCCTGAGCGATGCCTGCATTGCCCTGCCCGGTGGAGTAGGCACGTTGGAAGAGTTGCTCGAAATCATTACCTGGAAGCAGTTGGGCCTTTACCTCAAACCCATCGTCATCCTCAATACCGACGGGTATTTTGACCCGCTGTTGCAACTCTTAGATCGTGCAGTCGAAGAGCGTTTCATGCGCGAACAGCACAAAGGCATCTGGCGCGTGGCCCAAACCCCCGCCGAAGCACTCGAATTGGCACACACCACCCCGCTGTGGGATCAGTCTGTGCGCAAGTTTGCCGCCCTTTAACCTTTCGCGCTTCGTTTCTTCACCCCCATACTATTCCCGTCTCTCTTATTTTCGTCAAGTATGCACCCAGACAGTCTTACCCATTCCCTACAGGCATCGGCTGAAAGCCCTGCCGTTGTAACGGTCCCTGGTGATTCGTTGCAGGCCGCGCCCCTGGTACTTGACGTGGCGGCCCCAAGCGATTCGGCGCGTCTCTCAGCCTTTCTCGACAGCATCGCCTGTTGGCAGGAGGGTGTGCGGCTCAGTGACGAGCAGCAACGCCTGCTGCAAAGCCTGGCTGCCCAGTCAGGCACCCCCGTGTTGCAGACCGTCGAAGCCCCTCGGGGAATAGCCGGAGAACCTTTGCCTTATCAGTTCAAGAACGACGACATTGTCACGTTGCTTTTCCTGTTAAGCGTCTTCTTTGTCGTGTGGGTCATCTCTCGTTCGCGCCATTTTCTCAGCGGTCAGTTGCGCGACTTCTTTCGTTCCCGTCCACGCGACAACATGTTTGCCGACCGGGCGCAAAATGAGCTGCGAGGACAGTTCTTTCTCGTCTTTCAGACCTGTTTTGTCATCGGTCTACTCTTCTTTGACTACACACAAGCGTATTATCCGCAGATATTCAGCGAAGTCTCACCCTACCAACTGCTGGGTGCCAATGTGGGCGTGTGTACCTGCTACTTTTTGCTGAAGATAGGCGGCTATGCCTTTGTCAACAACGTGTTTTTCTCGCGTCAGCAACAAAGCCAATGGAACGAAGCCTACCTGCTTGGTGTTTTAGGGCAGGGACTAGCCCTTTTACCCGTCGTGATGCTGGTGGTCTATTTCGATCTCAACTTTGTCTGGCTAACCTCCCTGTTCCTCTTGGCGTGGGGAACGATTTCCTTGTTGCTCTGTTACAAGTGTTATCAGATATTTTTTAGTTACCCGCTGGGCTGGGTGCATCTTTTTTTGTACTTTTGCACCCTTGAAATCGCACCCTTACTGGTGCTGTTTCGCACATTGACCTACGCAAACAACCTGTTACTGGTTATTCAATAACTAATCGTAAACGACGGACATCCGTTTTAAGCTGTACAACAAAAAGGACGAATCCGTTTAGCCAGTATGCCAAGGTAGGCTCGCTTACTTTGGCTTGGTAAGGAATCGCACATTTATGAAGTCTATGATCAAGAAGATTCTTGTTTCACAACCGAAACCAAGTTCCGAAAAGTCCCCCTATTTCGACATCGAAGCAAAAGAAGACGTAAAGTTCACGTTTCATCCGTTTATCAAGATTGAAGGCCTTACCGCTCGCGAATTCCGCCAGCAGAAGGTGCAGATTCTCGACCATACCGCCATTGTGTTCAGCTCACGTCACGCGATCGATTTCTTCTTTACGCTCTGTAAGGAAATGCGCATCACGTTGCCCGAAGACATGAAGTACTTCGGTATTTCTGAAACGGTAGCCCTCTATATCCAGAAGTACGTGCAATACCGCAAGCGCAAGGTGTTCTTCGGTAGCACGGGTAAGTGGCCCGAGTTGGTGACGGTGATGGCAAAGCACAAGACGGAGAAATATTTGGTTCCGCTCTCTGACGTGCATAACGACGATGTGCAACAGATGCTCGACGCAAAGAAGCTCAATCACAAAGAGTGCGTGATGTATCGCACCGTCAGCAACGAGTTCCCCCAAGATCAGGCATTTGACTACGACATGATCGTGCTCTTTACCCCCGCTGGAGTCGAGTCCTTGCTCAAGAGCTTCCCCGACTTCAAACAGGGAGATACCCGTTTGGCTTGTTTCGGTCCTGCTACGAAAAAGGCAATGGAAGATGCCGGTTTGCGCTGTGACCTCTCCGCTCCGACTCCCGAAGCTAAGTCTATGACTGCTGCAATTGAACTTTATCTCGAAAACGAAAAGAAGTAAGCACCTGTCGGTGTCTTGCTTATACACTGAATAACAAAAGTGGCTACGCTCATGTCCCGCAATGACAGGTATGGCGTAGCCACTTTGTGTACCCGAGGGTGAACCCCGAGGTAGCCTCTCCTTTAGTTTAATCCTCCTAATCTGTTTCTGACTTATGGCACGTTACACCTTTCGTAAACCCGAACATCTTTGCCTGCGCAACGAGATTGATGCGCTTTTCCATGCCGGGAACAAGTCGTTTACTGTCTATCCGCTGCGTGTGACTTATCGTCCGGTAGCGTGGGATGGGAGCGGACCGCGTGTCAAAGTGCTCTTGAGTGTCTCGAAACGTAAGTTTAAGCATGCCGTTGACCGTAATCGCGCCAAGCGGCAGTTGCGCGAGGCCTATCGCTTGCAGAAAGCTTGCCTTTGGGAGGAGTTGCCTGAAGGGCTCGGACTGCATATAGCCTTTATCTGGCTGTCTGACCAACCCGTACCGTCCGCGAAAATCAAGAAATGTATGCACACGGTGTTGGTGCGGATGGGAGAGGCGATGAAAAAAGACCCTGTCCCCTCGGCTTTGGTCGTATCTCGCACGATGTAGTTGCATCGTCAAGCCTCTTAGCAGCATGAAAGTCTCCTTTTCTCAAATTCCAGCCCGCTTACTCATCCTTCCCATTCGTTTTTACCAGCGCTTCGTTTCTCCGATGCTTCCTCCTTCGTGTCGTTACACACCGAGTTGCTCGCAGTACGCAGTCGAAGCCCTTCAGAAACACGGGGCAGTGAAGGGACTCTACCTGGCCATCCGACGCATCCTGCGTTGTCATCCGTGGGGTGGGAGTGGGTACGACCCGGTGCCCTAAGCCGGGAAGTTTAGCGTAGCGGCGGGGCTGTCCCGTCTCGCAGTTAGCCCTGATTTCTTTGCTACGACCATGTTATTTGATTTCCACACGCACAATCTCCAGGCTCCCGCAGGTGCAGCGTTGATAAACTTGCCGCTTGCGTGGATTGATAATCCCTCCCTCTTTGTTCCCCGTGCCGGCGCGTTGTATACCGCAGGCATTCATCCTTGGTGGACGGTAGACGAAGCCGCACTCTCATGCAGGTTGTCCCATTTGGAGCAGCTCTTGGCTCATCCCCAGGTAGTTGCCGTGGGCGAATGCGGGCTTGACCGAATGCGCGGAGCCGATATGGCGGTGCAAGAAGAAGTACTGACCAGGCAACTACGTTGGGCAGAGCAATACCGTTTGCCCGTTACGCTTCATGTCGTTCGTGCCTTCGACCGCCTGTTGTACCTGCGGCGTAAGTTCAGTCCGACCACCCAGTGGACGGTGCACGGCTTTCGTGGCAAACCCGCCTTGGCGCGTCAACTGTTGCAGGCAGGCTTCCATCTGAGTTTCGGGAAGCATTATCATCCCGAATCATACGCCCTGACTCCTCCCGATTGCCGACGCGAAGAGACCGATGAAGAGGAAGAAAACACCGAAGCTTTCGCTCCCAACTCGTAGGAAACGAAAAGAATCAGAAAAACGGCTGTAGTTGATGAGGTTTGCCGTACCTTTGCATAGCTGATGCGCCGCGCATGGCGCGTGAGCGGCTGGATAGCTACAAACATACTAAACAAACGATACATTATGAATTTTGTTGAAGAACTCAAATGGCGCGGAATGCTCCACCAGATGATGCCCGGTACGGAAGAATTGCTTGGTAAGGAAATGGTGACGGCATACGTCGGCATTGACCCTACAGCAGACTCTTTACACATCGGTCACCTTTGTTCGGTAATGATGCTCCGTCACTTTCAGCGTGCCGGACACAAGCCGCTGGCTCTTGTCGGTGGTGCAACGGGTATGATTGGTGACCCTTCAGGCAAAAGCGCAGAGCGCAATTTGCTGACGGAAGAAGTGCTTCGTCACAACGTGGCTTGTATCAAGAAGCAACTTTCTCATTTCTTGGATTTTGATTCTGATGCGCCCAACGCAGCCGAGTTGGTTAACAACTACGACTGGATGAAGGACTTCACTTTCCTTGACTTCGCACGCGAAATAGGTAAGCACATCACGGTGAACTATATGATGGCGAAGGATTCGGTTAAGAAACGCTTGAACGGCGAAGCTCGCGACGGTCTTTCTTTCACGGAGTTTACGTACCAGTTGCTCCAGGGTTACGACTTCCTTCACCTCTATCAGACAAAGGGTTGTAAACTCCAAATGGGTGGTTCGGATCAGTGGGGCAACATTACTACGGGTTCGGAACTCATTCGTCGTACACTTGGCGCAGAAGCTGAAGCTTTCGCATTGACTTGTCCCCTGATTACCAAGGCAGACGGTAAGAAGTTTGGTAAGACGGAACAGGGCAACGTGTGGTTGGATCGCCGCTACACGACTCCCTATAAGTTCTACCAGTTCTGGCTGAACGTGGGTGACGAGGAAGCTGAACGTTACATTAAGATCTTTACGAGCTTGACGCATGAGGAAATCGACGCTTTGATTGCCGAACATCGTGCAGATCCGGGTCGTCGCTTGCTTCAGAAGCGTTTGGGTGAAGAAGTAACGTGCATGGTTCATAGCCGTGAGGACTACGAAATGGCACTCGAGGCTTCTAACATCCTCTTTGGCAAGGCTACGAAGGAAAGCTTGTTGAAGCTCGACGAGGAGACTTTCCTCAGCGTCTTCGACGGTGTGCCTCACTTCGAGGTAACGCGTGACCAGGCTGTAGGTGCCAAGGCTGTTGACCTCTTTGCTGAGGCTACGCAATGTTTCGCTTCCAAGGGCGAAATGCGCAAGCTGACTCAAGGTGGTGGCGTAAGCTTGAACAAGGAAAAGCTTGAAGCTTTCGACCGCGAAATCACTGCTGAGGACTTGATTGACGGTAAATACCTCCTGGTACAGCGTGGTAAGAAGAATTACTTCCTGATTACGGTGAAGTAAGAACTTCTTTCTTTCATCAATTCCATATAAAAGCGACCCGCTTCTTGTTTGAAAAGAAGCGGGTCGCTTTTCTTATATGGGAAGAACCCATCCCTGCGATTGCTGTTGTCCCTTTACAGGGATAGTCAGATAGGCAGTGCTTGGGGTACTACTTTTCGGGAGTTGCTATACGATACCACACCTTATAGAGTCCGTTCTCCTGGCGTTTAAGATAGATTTCAAACGATTGGTCAGCCAGTAAGTCTTCCTTTTTCTGATGTAGCAAGTTGAAAGCACTTTCCTTTTTACTGTCGCATTCGCCTGCGTAGCTCCAGCCCTCTTTCTCAGGGTCTGTAGATAGTTTGGCAACCGTGCCACCGCCCTTTTCAATGCCTTGTTTGAGAGTCCGGAAGATGGAATAACCGTGGGGATCGAGTACGGCGATACTATCCGTCTCCGCATCATAGATAATGTATCCACCTTGCTTGAGGTTGTCCTGCTTCGAATTCATTATTTCTTGCAGGGCGGCTGATAATTGAGTCGTCTGGGCATCAGTTTTTTCGACTGGCTGAACAACTGATTTTTCTTGGACGTTGTTACAACTCACAGCACCTAGACCAATGAGTGCAAGCAGCATGAACGATTGGATGAACTGTTTCATGATGAACCAAATGATGAGGACTTCCTACTCATATAGCTTTTCGGATACCGCTCCTTTACTGTGTGGTCAGCTTCGCATATCCTGGTGTTGTTTACGGGATAAAGCATTAACTCATGCCGCAAATTTATGGATTCTTCAAAAGGTAGCAAAGTATGTAACCTCTTATTATTGTTTCTATTTTCTGCTGTTTACTCTATATTTCTATACAAATGCGCTGTATTGTGTTGTATTTAAAGCAAATAGGTAGTTTTGGTATGAGCGTAGTATCTCTAACCAGCCGTTGAGGAACACAGCAGAACTATCGTGAGACGTAGTCAGGACAGCGTGGTGAGTGGATGAAGCTTACCAAAAAAGCGGAGACCCCTTGACGGAGCCTCCGCTTTTTTAGTGGATGAGTCTGCAGAAGAGAATTGTTCTTCTTCAGATAGGGTAGGATGGATTTACTTGCTCGTGCTCAAGCCGATTACTACACGGTTAGCATCGTTGGAAGAGAAAGGCTGAACCGTGTCGCCCTTGTGAGCAGAGCTAATGCGTGAAGCGGCGATGCCATACTTCTCAGAAAGGAGCTTGGCAATCTGGTTTACACGCTTCTGAGAGATGGTATTGTTGACATTGGCATTACCCGTACCAGCATCGGCATAACCGGTGAGTTCTACCTTGGCATCGGGATGTGCCTTGAGCCATGCGGCGAGGTCTTTTACCTTAGCTTCTTCTGCCTGGTTGGGCGTAGCACTGTTGAGTGCAAAGAATACTTCTACACGCTTGGTCTCTGCCTTCTTTTCAGGAGCAGGCTTGGGAGTGGGTGCGGGAGCAGGAGCGGGCTGGGGAGCCGGCGTTACTTCTTTGGGCTCTTCACGAACGGGTTCCTGAACAGGAGGAACTACTTCACGCGCAGGACGTTTCTTCTTGAAACCGAACTTGAAGTTCAAACCGAGCATGGCTTGAACCTGCCAGTCGCCCTTACCATTTAACTTAGAGTTGAAGCGGTCGTGAAGGTTGTTGGCAGTAACTTCGAGGTTCAAACCTACGTTACGGCAGAGTTCTGCTTCGAGTTGCATACCCACGCGGAAGTTGTGAACCAGACGGTCTTCGTCCCAACGCAAATTGAGGTTCTTTTCGGAGGCAGAGAGTGACAAACCCTTGAGATCATCGTTGTCCCAAGCATAACCCAGACCAACACCACCAATCAGATAAGCGTTGAGCGTGTGATTCTTGTTGGGTGCAAAGACGTTGCAAAGATTCAACATCAAGTCGAGGTTAGAAGTTACGTACTTGTATTCATACGTCTTGTCTAAGTTCTTCAAGCCGCCCTTTTCATTGATGCCACTTACGTGCAAACGGGCTCCTACTGCCGGGGTAAACATGCCGCCGACGCTGAAGGCACCAATCGGTGTGATCAACTTCGTCGCTTTGTAGTTGGTGAAGGTGACTTGTCCACCGCCTTGAACACCAATAAACATGTGCGGATAGTCTGCTTTTTCCTTTTCGCTCTTGTCTGTGCTTTGAGCGAATGCGCCTTGCGTGGCACAGCCAGCAACGAGCAATGATGTGAGAATGGTTTTAAACTTCATATTGTGTTAGTTTGAATGTAGTCAGTAATGCTATAGGCAAAGATACGGATACTTTCTGAAAAGCTACGTAAGCTATGATAAGAAAGAAGAGGCTTTTTTAAGATTGAGAATGAGCTTGCTCAAGTTGTTGTCTTTCCTAACCCCAATGAGCAGAGAAGCAGAGAGCCGACGGGCACCCTGTGGAAAGAAGGGCGATGAAGGGGGATGATGGAGAACTACGATTGGTACAAATGAAGAGAGGGAGGGGAGTTAAACAACTCGATTTTTTTAAATTTGCACGAAAATCAAAGTAAAACTTCTTACATCCGTATGATGTTGCAATCTTCCACCTTACACAGACGCTACGCTTGGATGCTGGCACTTATCTGTATCATCTCGCTTTTCTTCTTTTTGGGGGAAACCCTCTTTAATACCCGTGGTGAGCCGCGTGAAGCGGTGGTAGCGGTGTCCATGTTGGAGCATGGAAACTGGGTGCTTCCTGTCAACAACGGGGTGGATATGGCATATAAGCCTCCTTTCTTTCATTGGCTCATTGCTACTTTCTCCTTGCTGACGGGTGGCGTAACGGAATACACGGCGCGTATCCCTTCTGCCTTGGCGTTGGCTGCTATGGTGCTGGCGGGGTATGGATTTTATGCCAAACGTCGGGGTGCCGAAATCGCTTTCCTGATGGGACTGATTACGCTGAGTAATTTCGAAGTACACCGTGCGGGTGTGGCGTGTCGGGTTGACATGGTGCTCACCTTGATGATGGTGTGGGCTCTGTATCAACTTTATCGTTGGGTAGAGCGCGATATGCAAGGACTGCCCTGGTGGGGTATTTTGGCTTTAAGTGGCGCTTTTCTTTCGAAAGGTCCCGTAGGTTTGGGATTGCCCTGCTTGACGGTGGCACTTTTCGCTTGGGTCAGAGGTAAGGGTTTTGCACGCATCTTCGGACGTTTCTTTGTCGTTGGTTTGCTGGCTTGCATACTGCCGGCTATTTGGTACGTGGCGGCTTATCAACAGGGTGGACAGCGTTTTTGGGATTTGGTCTATGAGGAAAACGTGTTGCGCCTGTTGGGTAAGATGAGTTATGCCAGCCATATCAACCCCTGGCCTTATAATGTGATGACGGTCATTACTGGTTTTGTGCCTTATACGTTGCTGGTGCTGATGTCGTTGTTTGTGTTGCGTTACCGCAAGCCTTCGTTCGGAAGCCTCGGAGATGCTTGGGCGCGTTTTCGTACCTACATCCGCACCATGGATGATGCGCGTCTGTTCTCCTTGATGAGTTTCGTGGTCATCTTTGTATTCTACTGTATTCCCAAGAGTAAACGCAGCGTTTACTTGTTGCCTGTTTATCCCTTCCTGGCCTATTTCTTGGCAGAATATATCCTTTGGTTGCGCGATCACCATCGTCGGGTGTTAGACTGGTTTGGCTGGGTGCTGGCTTTCTTGGCCGCACTGCTTTCACTCGTTTTCATCGTGGTTAGACTGGGTGGTATTCCCGAAAGTTGGATGGGTGTGAAGGATTACAATGCTAACCTGCTGATGTTGCGTGCCCTGCGCGATACGTCGCCGACTTGGCCCGAATGGGGAGCTTATTTCGCCCCAATCGTTGCGATTATTTTCTTCATCGTAGGAAGGAAGCAAACGAATCGCTTAGTTCCTGCGGTGATTACGTTGATTTTCTCCATTTTCTTTGCCCTTGATGGGGTGTATCAACCCATAGTTTTGAATACGAAGAGTGACAAATTTGTGGCAGAAAAGGTGGCTCATTATGTTCCCGAAGGCAAGGTTTACTCTTTCCGCTCTCAATATACACCAGGCAACCCGATTCATCCCTTTACCATCAACTATTATTTGGGCGACCGAGTCGTTCCCTTCTTTGCTTTTATGCCTCAAGAGGGTTACTTGCTGGTCAATGGGGAAGACATTACAGATTTCTGTCAGCGTTATCCTGCCTATAAAGTGCACGAGGTAGAGGACTTCCATCACAAGAGTTGTGACGATCGTCGCATGATTCACTTCTATTACTTCGAACGCCGATGAAAAGGCGTGTTTTTTGGGGTGAAGTGGTGCGCTTTGGACTGGTTGGCGTTTTTGCGACTGCCTTTCATTACGGCTTGTACTTGTTGTTGCGCCTGGTTATCCTTGCCGATGTGGCTTATGCCTTGGGTTACTTCATATCCTTCGTCGCGAACTTTTATTTGACGGCGCGTTTCACCTTTGGTACTGCTCCTTCGTGGCGCAAGTTTTGGGGCATGAGCGGTGCCCATGGCGTAAACTTTCTCTTGCATTTAGGCTTGTTCCGTTTGTTTAGTTATGCAGGTATTCCCGAGGTCTATGTGCCCTTTCCAGTTTATGCCGTTGCCATCCCCGTCAACTTTCTGTTGGTTCGATTTGTCTTTAAGAAGAAAATATGAAATTAGTCATCGTAGTACCTTGTTATAATGAGGAAGCCGTCTTGACCGAAACAACAAGCCGGCTTTCTTCCGTGTTGGACGGAATGAAAGCATCGGGTCAAATCGATGAGGGAAATATCCTCTATGTCAATGACGGAAGTAAGGACCGCACTTGGGAATTGATTGAGAAGTTTGCTCAAGAAAATGCTTATGTGACGGGATTGAAGCTTGCTCATAACGTCGGCCACCAACAAGCACTGTGGGCCGGACTGGAATGGGCCGCTGTTCATGCCGATGCGGCCGTGTCGATTGATGCTGACTTGCAAGACGATGTGGAGGTTATTCCCCAAATGGTCGACTTTTATCGCAAGGGAATCGATGTGGTCTTTGGGGTGCGCAAGGAGCGTAAGACCGATACTTTCTTTAAACGTACTACTGCATTGGCTTTTTATAGCATGATGCATGCGATGAATACGGGCGTTGTGTATAACCATGCTGACTTTCGGTTGATGAGTCAGCGTGCTTTACAGGCGTTGATGGCTTTTCCCGAGCGAAATCTTTTCCTACGGGGAATGGTTTCTGCTTTGGGTTTCCCTTCAGCACAGGTATATTACGACCGGGCGGAACGCTTTGCGGGTGAATCCAAGTATCCGTTACGCAAGATGCTGGCATTTGCATTAGATGGCATAACCTCTTTCTCTATTCGTCCGTTGCAGTTCATCACCTTGTTGGGCATTTTCTTCCTTTTCATCTCGTTTGCAGCCATCGTGTATGGTGTGGTACAGTATTTCGAGGGAAATACCATTGCAGGTTGGACCTCCCAGCTGATTTCCATTTGGTTTATCGGAGGAGCCATTCTGATCGCTTGTGGAATCATCGGTGAATACGTAGGAAAAATCTATGTAGAGGTTAAACGCAGACCTCGTTATTTCATCGATAAAACCACGGAAAATATTCGAAAATAATCAAGTCAAGTTGAGGAGCCGCTAAACTGCAGAAGTCTTCGTTTCTTGCGTTTGGTTGTTCAGCTACTTTCATTTTAATCGTTTGTATGAAACACATCCTCTTAGCTTCTTGCCTTCTGTTGGGCATGGGAACCGCACATGCACAGCACGAGGTATGGTTCGATGAACCGACATCGCTCCGAGGCCAGCAATGCTGGTGGGGCGGTCATCCCGAAAAGTACGACAAGCAGCACAAGCCTATCAGTGCGGGTGATGCGGGCAGTAATTTTGACCCCGAATGGGAATATCGTTCGTTACCGTTAGGTAATGGCAGCATAGGCTGTAATGTGATGGGATCTGTTGCAACGGAACGCTATACGTTGAACGAAAAGACACTTTGGCGTGGTGGCCCGAACACCGCAAAAGGTCCGCAGGATTATTGGAACCAAAACAAACAGTCTGCGCATTTGCTAAAAGACATTCGCCAAGCATTTTTGGATGGAGATTGGGATAAGGCAGCGCAGTTGACTCAAGCAAACTTCAACAGTCCTGTTCCTTACGAAGCTTGGAGAGAGCCGCAGTTCCGCTTTGGTTCTTTTACTACGTTGGGAGAACTGACGTTGGAAACGGATATTTCAGAAAAAGGTGTGAAGCATTACCGTCGGGCTTTGTCTGTTGACTCCGCCTATGCCAAGGTGAGCTTCACGGCAGAGAATGGAGTGAGCTACGAACGTCGTACGTTTATTTCTTATCCTGCCAACGTGATGGCGGTTCGCCTGACCGCTTCTGAGAAGGGTAAGCAGAACCTGACTGTAAACTATACGCCGAATCCTTTAGGTGAAGGAACTTTCCGTCCGGATGGAAAGGGAGGACTTTGCTATGTAGGACATCTCGATAACAATGGCATGGAGTATGCTGTTCGCTTGCAAGTTATACCGACCAAGGGAAGTGTAACCTATACAGACGGAAAACTGAAGGTTGTTGGCGCAGACGCTGTGACCATTCTGTTGACTGCCGATACAGACTATGCACCCAATTATAATCCTGATTTCAACGATGCGAAAGCCTATGTGGGTGTAAATCCGCAGGCTACGACAAAAGCGTGGATGAAAAAGGCGATGAAAGCGGGCTATAACAAGCTTTTTGCAGCACACTACAAAGATTATGCAGCTTTGTTTGGTAGAGTCAATTTTGAACTTGATGGTCCGACCTCTCAGAAACCGACGAACCAACGTCTGGCAGATTATCGTAAGGGCGTGAAAGACCTCGGTCTTGAGACTCTTTACTATCAGTATGGTCGTTACTTGCTTATTGCTTCTTCCCGTCCGGGCAACTTGCCTGCCAATCTGCAAGGTATTTGGCACAATAATGTAGACGGTCCCTGGCGTGTGGATTACCACAACAACATCAATCTGCAGATGAACTATTGGCCTGCACTTTCTACTAATCTTGCAGAGTGTGCTGAGCCATTGACTGATTTTATCCGTTTGCTTGAAAAGCCCGGTGAACGCACGGCTAAAGCGTATTGGGAAGCACGAGGATGGGCAGCAGGTATTTCTGCCAATATCTTCGGCTTCACCGCACCTTTGGAAGGCGCCGATATGTCATGGAATTACAATCCGATGGCCGCCTCCTGGTTGGCTACACACCTCTGGGAATATTATGATTATACCCGTGATGTCGATTTCCTTCGCAACACGGCCTATCCTTTGATGAAAGGTTGTGCTTTATTCTGCGAAGATTTCCTCTGGCGTAAGCCCGATGGTACACTGACTGCAGCTCCTTCTACTTCTCCCGAACACGGTCCCGTAGATGAAGGTACTACCTTCACGCATGCCGTCATCCGTGAAATTCTTCTGGACTGTATTGATGCAGCTAAGGTGTTGGGTACCGATGCTGACAAGGTGAAGCAATGGGAAACCATCTTGCGTGAGTTGGCACCTTATCGTATCGGACGTTACGGACAACTGATGGAGTGGAGTAAGGATATCGACGATCCGAAAGACCAGCATCGCCACGTCAATCATTTGTTTGGTTTGCATCCCGGTCGCACCATTTCACCCCGTACAACTCCCGACTTGGCGAAGGCATCGCGCGTGGTATTGGAACATCGCGGTGATGGTGCTACGGGTTGGAGCATGGGTTGGAAGTTAAACCAATGGGCCCGTTTGCACGATGGCAACCATTCTTATGTGCTCTTTGCGAATTTGTTGAAGAATGGTACGGCTGACAATTTGTGGGACATCCATCCGCCTTTCCAAATCGATGGTAACTTTGGTGGCGTAGCCGGTGTGACGGAGATGCTCTTGCAAAGTCATGCAGGTTTTATTGATCTTCTTCCTTCTTTGCCCGATGCTTGGCCTACCGGACATATCAGCGGCTTGCGTGCCCGTGGTAACTTCGGCATTGATTTGAGTTGGGAAAAAGGTATGCTCAAGGAAGCACGTATCCAGTCGAATGGCGGCGGCATCTGCCAAGTTCGCTATGGTGACCGCCTGTTGAAATTCCCGACCAAGAAGGGTAAAACTTATCGTGTACATCTTCAGGAGAACCGTTTGGTGGTAGCGGAGTAAGGCAAATATTCTCTCAAATAAAGTGGAGGCTAAGATTGTAAAAAGGTCTTAGCCTCTTTGTTTTTAAGTGGAGCGGGTATCTAAGGAGGAGAAGAAAGGTAGGGGCATCCGATTGTAGTCTTTGTGAAGGATAGCAGGAGGAACAGCTTCCTTTTATTCTTCCGTTTTCTAGTTGCTGATTCATCTGGGGCAGGTCTCTTTCTATCGATGAAATGGCCTTAAAAGCAACAGATAGTAGAAGTGTAGGAGCTTTTGTACGCAGCGTTCGTCACTTTCATCCTTTCTGTAAGTTGTTTCCCTTTTTCCAGAAACTTGTAACTTCCTCTCAACCAGTTCTTCTCCTATTTTATCCCATCAATCTTTTGCCTTTCAAGCCTCAAGGCGTAACTTTGCGCCTTAAAATCAAGAAACAAGACGAATCTATGAGTTTACAATGTGGTATAGTTGGACTTCCCAATGTCGGAAAGTCTACGCTGTTTAACTGCCTGAGTAATGCCAAGGCACAATCTGCAAACTTCCCTTTCTGCACCATTGAACCGAATGTCGGTGTCATTACCGTGCCCGATGAGCGTTTGACTAAGTTGGCAGAATTGGTTCATCCCGGACGTATTGTACCTACGACGGTCGAAATCGTTGATATTGCTGGTCTGGTAAAAGGTGCTTCCAAGGGTGAAGGTTTGGGTAACCAGTTCTTGGGCAATATCCGCGAAACAGATGCGATTATTCACGTGTTGCGTTGCTTTGATGACGGTAACGTGGTACACGTTGATGGCAGTGTAGACCCTGTTCGTGATAAGGAAATCATCGATACAGAGTTACAACTCAAGGACCTGGAAACGGTTGAAAACCGCATTAAGCGCGTAGAAAAAATTGCACAGGTAGGCGGTGACAAGAATGCTAAATTGGAGTATACCGTACTGCTCGCTTATAAGGAAGCATTGTTGCAGGGTAAGAGCGCACGCAGTGTGCAGTTCGAATCGAAAGAAGAACAGAAGGCTGCGAAGGGCTTGTTCCTGTTGACTTCAAAGCCGGTGCTTTATGTATGTAACGTAGATGAGGCTTCTGCCGCTACGGGTAATCATTATGTAGAGCAGGTACGTGAAGCTGTTAAGGACGAAGGTGCTGAGGTGCTCGTATTGGCAGCACAAACAGAGGCAGACATTGCTGAACTCGAAACGTATGAGGAGCGCCAGATGTTCTTGCAGGATGTAGGCTTGGAAGAGAGCGGTTGCAACCGTTTGATTAAGACTGCCTACAAGATGTTGGAACTGGAAACCTTCATCACTGCTGGTGAAATGGAAGTGAAGGCATGGACTTACCATCGTGGCTGGAAGGCACCGCAGTGTGCCGGTGTGATTCATACCGACTTTGAAAAGGGCTTTATTCGTGCTGAAGTCATCAAGTACGAAGATTACATTCGCCTCGGTTCGGAATCAGCCGTTCGTGAAGCAGGCCTGCTTCATGTAGAAGGTAAAGAATATGAAGTGCAGGACGGCGATATCATGCACTTCCGTTTCAATGTATAGTGGTAGGTTAAACAAGCGTTTATACCGTTGAAATGGGGAAGAGTTTAGGAGCTTAGCATTGTAAGTGACGGGTTGAGGCACGGTTAAGTTGTATCAGCCTTGTCAGCTCGCAGTCTCCTAAACTCTTTCTTTTATCTATGTAAAATATATAGTCAACGTACTCTCAAAACTTCTTTTATGATTGAATGGAATCCCTCCATTGTCGCCTTCAGTTTAGGTTCGTTTGAAGTGCGATGGTACTCGCTTTGTTGGTGTATTGGGTTGGCACTGGCTTATGTTGTCGTCTATCAGTTGTATAAACGTCAACGTATTCCTCAGGAAAAGTTTGACCCCCTGTTCTTGTACTGTTTCATCGGTATTTTACTCGGTGCTCGTTTAGGGCATTGTCTTTTGTACGAAGCTCCCTATTTCCTTAGTCACCCGATTGAAATGTTGTTGCCTATCCGCCATTTGTCCGATGGCTCCTGGAAATTTACGGGCTATTCGGGCTTGGCCTCGCACGGAGGAACCCTTGGATTGATGATCGCTTTGGGGTTGTATGTGCGTAAGTACAAGGTCAACCTAATGCGAGTCTTAGACAACATTGCCATTGCAACGCCTATTTGTGCCTGCTTTATCCGTTTGGGCAACCTGATGAACTCAGAGATTGTCGGTAAATATACAGGCAGTGATTTTGGTTTTATCTTTGTACAAAACGGAGATACTTTGCCCCGTCATCCTGGTCAGTTGTATGAAGCTATCGCCTATTTCGTATTCTTTATCATCGGCATCCTGCTTTATCGTCGCTGGAAAGAAAAGGTTGGAACAGGTTTTTATTTTGGCTATTGCCTGGCTACAATCTTCTCGTTCCGTTTCTTTGTAGAGTTCTTCAAAGAAGTGCAGGAGCCATGGGAAATCACCATGCAACAGACTATTGGGCTTAACCAAGGACAATTGCTCAGCATTCCTTTTGTGGCATTAGGCTTGTACTGTTTGTTAGGTGGCAAAGCTTGCCGTCGTTTGGGTGAACAACATCATTCTTAATTATCAGTCGAAAAGTCTCTGTGATTCTTCGCTTTTCGTTAGTATAAAAACCGTTCATACACCATCGCAAAGTAAGTAGTTTGCTTAGGAAAAAGCTCAACTTGTCAATGTAAACGTGCTTTTTCTGACAGTTCAGTCAAACGTTTATTAAAATCAGAGTCCTCTTTTCTAGCAGTAATGCTAATTTCTTTATCTTTGCGCCGCGTTTTGGGTTCTATGTCATGCGTGTGTGGCAATCAACTGAAACTAAATATCAATCCTATTTTATGCAATCCAAACTTTTATTCTCTGCAGCATTGGCCAGTACGCTCGTACTTAGCTCATGCAAAAAGCTGGGTGAACTCTCAGCTGACAATTTCACGGTAACTCCCTCTCCGATGGAAGCTGTTAGTGGCAAAGTGCCTGTAACAATCAATGGCCGCTTCCCCGAGAAGTACATGAAGAAGAAAGCCGTAGTGACCGTAACTCCCGAACTTCGTTACGAAGGTGGTAAGGCAGTAGGTCAGAATGCAACCTTCCAGGGTGAGAAGGTACAAGGCAATGACCAGGAAATTTCCTACAAGCTCGGTGGCAACTACACGATGAAAAACAGCTTCGACTACATTCCCGCAATGCAGAAGAGCGAACTTTATCTGACGTTCCAGGCACGTATCGGTAAGAAGCAGGTAGAAGTTCCCGCAGTAAAGGTTGCTGACGGTGTGATTGCAACTTCTACTTTGGTTGGCGAAGCTGCCGCTTCTGGCAATACCGAGTTGGCTCCCGATGCTTTCCAATATGCTATCAAGCAGACGAAGCAGGCTCAGATTAAGTACCTCATCAACCAGGCTAACGTACGCAACAGCGAGTTGAAGGGTGCCTCTGTTCAGGACTTCGTGAAGACGCTTCGCGAAATCAAGGCTGACCAGAAGGGCTTTATGCTTGACAATATCGAAATCTCAGCTTACGCTTCTCCCGAAGGTTCGTTGAAGTTCAATACAGAGTTGGCTGAAAAGCGTCAGAACTCTTCTGCTGACTATGTAAACAAGCAGTTGAAGGCTAACGAACTCAGCACGAGCGTAGACCAGAAGTACACGGCTGAAGACTGGGAAGGCTTCCAGGAATTGGTAAAGGCTTCTAACATCCAGGATAAGGACGTGATTCTCCGCGTACTCTCTATGTATCCCGATCCCGAAGAACGTGAAAAGCAAATCCGTAACCTCTCTGCAGGTTTCGAGGAATTGGCTAACGAGATTCTTCCCGAACTCCGTCGCGCTCGCATGACGATCAACTACAACCTCATCGGTCGTACGGATGATGAAATCCAGGCTCAGTACAAGAGCGACGCTTCTAAACTTTCTGTAGAAGAATTGCTTTACGCTGCTACGCTTACGGACAATGCCGCTGAGCAGAAGGATATCTACACGACGGCTACGAAGCAGTATGCAAGCGACTACCGCGCTTACAACAACCTCGCTGGTCTCGCTATTCAGGAAGGTGACCTCGCTGCTGCCAAGAATTACCTCAACCAGGCTGCAAGCAAGAAGGCTGACGCTGCTGAAGTAAACGCTAACCTTGCACTCCTCGCTTTGGCTGAAGGTAACGCTGACCAGGCTCAGAATTACCTCTCTAAGGCAACTTCTGCTAAGAACTACAGCGAATTGCTCGGTACGATTCAGATCGCTCAGGGTAACTACGCACAGGCTGCTCAGAGCTTGAACGGCGTGAAGACGAACGCTGCCGCTTTGGCTCAGATCCTCAACAAGGATTACAGCACGGCTGCCGCTACGCTCAACGGTGTAGCAAAGCCTAACGCTTTGACCAGCTACTTGAAGGCTGTTGTTGCTGCTCGCACGCAGCAGTCTGCCGCTGTGGTTTCTAACTTGAAGGATGCTATCGCTAAGGATTCCAAGATGAAGGCACGTGCTGCTAAGGATTTGGAATTTGCTGCTTACTTCAACGATGCTAATTTCCAGAGCGTAGTAAAATAAGTAACAGAGTAAGACAAGCCGTCTATTCTACTTAATATTCTTATTGAAGGAGAATGTAGAGTGCCAGTGCGGCATCTTCATTCTCCTTCTGCCTTTTTTGTATTTTCTTTTTCCATGAGAAAGTTCTATTCCTCCCTTTTATTGCTTGTCACCTTATGGACGGTGGCGGCTTGTGGTCCCGGTAAGGATCGCGCTCGTTTTGAAGGTTCGTTGAAGAATATCAACAACGCAGAGTTCTATGTGTACAGCGAAGACGGTGCCTTCGAAGGAGTAGACACCATACGCATCGAAGATGGTGATTTTCTTTATGAGCGAAAACTCACAGAGCCAGCATTGCTGACCTTGCTTTATCCGAATTATACGCAGGCCTACATCATAGCCGAACCGGGTAAAACGGTGCGAATGAAGGGAGACGCAGCGCAAATTGGCGTGGCAGAAATATCGGGTACGGATGAAAATAACTTGTTGACAGAGTTCAGACAAGAACAATTGAAGGGTCCTGAAAGTAATCATCGACTGGCTGCGGCTCAGTTTATCCGCACGCATGCGGAGAGTATGGCCGCCGTAGCTGTGTTCCGCATGTTCTTCCTGCAACCTTCCAAGGACAGTTCCCTATCCCTGCAGATGCTCGACATTCTTTATAAGGCACAGCCTAAGAATCATGCCGTACGTTACCTCAATGATTTTGCTCGTCCGTTGTTCCTTAACGGGGTAGGGAAGCCGCTTCCCGAGTTTACAGCCGAAACGCTGGATGGCAAGAAAGTCTCTTCCGCCGACTATCGGGGAAAGAAGCTGGTGATAGCCTGTCTGAGTACCTGGCCCGGAGAGAGCAAAGTCTTTATGCACGATTTGCACCAGAAGCTTAAGCAAGCCAAGGGAAATTGGGAATGTCTGATTGTGTCGATGGACTTAGACCGTAATGTGTTGCGTCGCACCTTGGAGAACGATTCCATACCTTATCCCATTGTGTGCGAGCGTAAGGCATTTAATTCGCCATTGGCACAGCGATTGGGGTTACGCTATGTTCCGTCACTGATGGTGGTCGATGCTGAAGGTATTATTCGCCAGCGTGACGTGCAGAAAGTAGCAGACGTGAAATGGTAACATTTTCCGTTTCCTCCCGTTACTGGTAATCAATCCACTGCTGTTATGTGTCAGTTGTGTTCCCGTCGTGGAGGAATACACTTTTATAGCCTCTCAATGTGTACTCGTCGCTTACGGGGACACATTTCATCCTTAGTTATGTGTTCTCGTAATCGACGGGGACACATTTCATCCTTAGTCATGTGTTCTCGTAATCGACGAGGACACATTTCATCCTTAGTTATGTGTTCTCGTAAGCGACGAGTACACATTTTATACTTGGCCATGTGTACTCGTCACCTACGAGAACACATGGTTTACTTACAAACTTTTGTTGTACTTCATTTTATACATCCATGAAAACAAGCTCATATTTCTATTCTGTTGGCCATAGCCATCGCAGGCTGTATTGTAGCTCTTGTCTTGCTATTCTGTGTCTTTTTTTGTCGCCTTGGGGCGCACACGCACAGTTCTTCGCCCATTCCCAAGAGGTCGTTGCGCATGACACCATTATTCAGTCAGTCGACAGTACCATCACCGATTCTGCTGAAGAGGTGCTTGACGAACTGGTTTATGAAGAAAGTGACGAGGTAAGCTTGCCTGCGTTTCCTGGAGGCATGGCCAAACTCTCCCAATTTTTAGGTTCTACCTTGCGTTACCCCACTGTGTGCATGGAGAATGGTATTCAAGGCAGAGTGATGGTAAAGTTTTTGGTTACTTCAAAGGGAGAAGTGAAACTGGCAAAGGTTGACAGAGGAGTCGATCCTCACTTAGATGCCGAAGCTTTGCGCGTTGTTAAACTGATGCCTCGTTGGATACCTGGGGAAAAGGATGGAAAGCCCGTAGGCGTTTGGTTCGAGCTTCCGATTATTTTCCGTTTGCGCTAATCTACTTCTAAGTCAATCATCACTTTTACATCGATACCATGTTAGCCACTATTCATACTTCAGCCATCAATGGTTTAGCTGCAATGCCCGTATTGCTGGAGATCAATTCCCGGATGATGCACTCCCAGGAAGCAGGAAGCATTTTTATGATGGTTGGTTTGCCTGATAATGCCGTCAAGGAGAGCAAACTCCGTGTAGAGAGTGCGCTTCAGAGCAGTGGTATTTCCCTGCCCGACCGAATCTATTATTCCATCAACTTTGCACCAGCTGATGTGCGTAAGGAAGGTTCGGGTTATGACCTTCCTTTGGCAGTGGCCATTTTGGCTACTCTCAAGTTAGTGCCCGCCGAACCTCTCTCGCGTACGGTCTTTGTGGGAGAATTAGGATTGGACGGAAGCATTCGTGCTGTCAAAGGAGCGTTGTCCATTGCTATTAAAGCCAGAGAACAAGGATTTGATGCACTGATAGTTCCTCGTGAGAATGCGCGTGAAGCGGCTGTGGTCAATCGGCTTAAAGTCTATACGGCTGACCGGCTGTCAGAAGTTATTGCGTATTTGCAAGGCACTGCACCCTTGGAGCTGGTAGAGGTGGATACCCGTAAAGAATTCTATGAGGCACAGACCAATTTTCCCTTTGATTTTGCAGAAGTCAAGGGACAGGAAAGTGTCAAGCGTGCTTTTGAAGTAGCGGCAGCAGGCGGACATAACATCATGCTCATTGGTTCGCCCGGTTGTGGTAAGAGTATGATGGCGAAGCGTTTGCCCTCTATTCTTCCTCATCTGACGTTGCACGAGAGTTTGGAAACTACGCAAATCCATTCAGTAGCGGGAAAGTTAGGTGCAGAAACCTCTCTAATAGCGCAACGCCCCTTCCGTGCTCCCCATCATACCATATCGGACGTTGCGTTAATTGGCGGTGGGGTCAGTTGCAAGCCTGGAGAAATCAGTCTGGCGCACAATGGGGTGCTTTTCTTAGACGAATTGCCTGAATTCTCGCGCACAGCTCTCGAAACCCTTCGACAACCGTTAGAGGATCGGGAAATTACCATTTCGCGTGCCAAATACACGGCAACCCTCCCTTGTTCCTTTATGTTGGTTGCTTCGATGAATCCCTGCCCGTGTGGTTATTACAACCATCCCACTCATACTTGCAGTTGTTCGCCTGCACAAATTCAACGCTACATGAACAAAATCAGCGGTCCGTTGCTTGACCGTTTTGATATTCAGATAGAAGTGACTCCCGTATCTGTTACCGACTTAGCCTCTGCTCCGATGGGAGAGAGTAGTGAAGTCATTCGGCAGCGTGTGCTTGCTGCCCGTGCCATTCAGACAAAGCGCTATGAAGCCCATCCCGGTATACATTGCAATGCCCAAATGAGCCGTTTGCTCTTGGAGAAATATGCCGCACTCGATGAGGCTTGTAGTGAGACCCTTACGCGGGCAATGAAGCGGTTGCAACTCTCTGCTCGTGCCTATGACCGCATCCTTCGTGTATCGCGTACCATTGCGGACTTGGCTGGTATGCCTCAGATACAGGTGGAGCACATCAAGGAGGCGATCAATTATCGTAATCTTGACCGCAGTGATTGGGGCGAGTAAAATGCACATAAACTCGCACGAGGGGCATAAAACGACGAAAAGGCTTTAGCTGAGGATGGATCCTCAAGCTAAAGCCTTTTTCGTTAGGGTATGGTTCTCTTTATAGACTTCGTGGCATTCAGTCCTGTTCAGGTGCCTCCGTCTCTGTTTCTAATTGTTGAGCCACAGCGCAGAGTTCGTTGTACCATGCCTCGCCAAAGCGGCGGATGAGCGGGTCTTTTAGGAACTGGTAGATTTTCAGATTGAGTTCCTTACCTTTTTCTACAGCCGGACGACAGATGTCCCAACGGTGGTATTGCAGACCGCTCAGTCCGTTGCCAAATCGCTTTTCACGAATCGGATAAAGGGCACAGGAAATGGGTTTACACCACGTAGTGCGGCCTTCGCGGAAGGCCTTATCCGTTGCACAATAGCAACAGCCGTCCTTGCCGTAGCAGGTAAAGACACAGTCTTTACCATTGACAATGCTGGTCACCAGGTCGCCTTCGCAGTCAGTATAGGCAACACCTTGTTTGTCAAGGATGCTTTGTGCCTTAGCACTGAGTTCGGGCCAGACTTCGTCGAGCACTTCTTCGAGGTTTCCTACTTCGTCTAAGGTCAGCGGGGCACCACTGTCACCTTCGACACAGCATGCACCTTTACAAGCTTCGAGGTCGCAGCAAAAGCACTCTGTGAGAATTTCAGACGTGAGAATCACGTCGCCAACTTGGAGTATCATGTGGGGGATGAAGTTATGGGGTTATGGAGTCGGTTTAGAGATTAGAGGTCAGGGAGTAAGGTCGTGTACAACACTCATAGTGATGAGTCCTTTTTTAGCCTCTAAATCCATCAGATAGTTTTTACGTGATTACCAGCGTATCGCCTCTTCTCCGTGTTCTTGCAGGTAATCGTTACACCGGGTAAAGTGATGATTGCCGAAGAAGCCGTGGTAGGCAGAGAGAGGAGAAGGGTGGGGGGATGTGAGTACAAGGTGGCGGTTGCGGTCAATAACTTGGCCTTTCTTCTGGGCATAGCTTCCCCAAAGGATGAAGACAAGGTGCTCACGTTGCGCACTGAGCTGACGGATGACAGCGTCAGTAAAGGTTTCCCAACCTCGATTCTGGTGTGAGCCCGCTTGGTGAGCCCGAACGGTTAAGGTGGCATTGAGCAAGAGAACTCCCTGTTCTGCCCAACGGCGCAGACTGCCGTTAGCGGGTTGCGGAGCGCCCGTATCGTCTTGTACTTCCTTGAAGATATTCACGAGTGAAGGCGGTAGTTTGATGCCTTCCTTTACGGAGAAGCAGAGTCCTTCGGCTTGTCCGGGACCGTGGTAAGGATCTTGTCCGATGAGGACTACCTTGACGCGGTCAAACGGGCAGAGGTTGAAGGCATTGAAGATTTCTCTACCCGGTGGATAACAGGGACCTTGTTGGTATTCCTGGCGGACAAATGCAGTCAGCTGCTGAAAGTAGGGTGCATCAAACTCTGATTGCAGAACGGATGCCCACGAGGGATGTATCTGTACTTGCATAAGCAGGAGTGTCTTGTAAAAGAGGGAGGTAAGCGTAAAGAAAAGTTGGAAGGCGGGTGAGCCGTCTGTTCTGAGGTAGAACGGCGGACTCACCGACCTTCCAACGATCGTATATTCAAAAAGCGTCTGGGCTTACTTCAAATAATCGTCGAAGTAGCGGGTGATGCGTTCGTGGAGGTGCACCATGTCGTGACCCATCATGTTGTGACCCTGGCTGGGGTACACAAAATAGTCAGGTTGTGTATCGGCATCGATGCAGGCACGCATAAAGGCAAGGCTGTGCTGGAGAACACAAGTCGGGTCGTTGTAACCCACAATGATTTGCAATCTGCCCTTCAAGTTCTTTGCCTTATTGAGCAAAGAGGTAGCGGCATAGCCTTCGGGATTCTCCTGCGGCGTGTCCATGTAGCGTTCGCCGTACATGACTTCGTAGTATTTCCAGTCAATCACGGGACCGCCTGCCACACCGACCTTGAAGACATCGGGATAAGTACACATTAAGTTGGTGGTCATGAAGCCACCAAAGGACCAGCCGTGTACGCCCAGACGATTGGCATCGACATAGGGAAGGCTCTTGAGGAACTTCACACCTTCCATCTGGTCGGCCATTTCCACCTCGCCCAGACGACGGTGTGTGACACTTTCGAATTCGAAACCACGGTACTGCGAACCGCGATTGTCTACGACGTAGACCACGTAACCGCGTTGTGCCATGTAGATTTCCCAAGGACGTGTCATGTAGTTCCAAGACTCGTCAATGTTGTTGGCGTGCGGACCACCGTAAACGTAAACTACGGCAGGATACTTCTTGTTCGGATCAAAGTCAACGGGCTTTACGAGACGGTAGTACAGGTCTGTCTTGCCATCGGCGGCCTTAATCGTACCGCTTGTGATTTCGGGTACATTAAATTCCTTCCAGGGAGATTCAGCACTGTGCAGTTGCGTTTGCTTAGGCTTGCTCGTAGCCACTAAATCTACGCGGCGGAAAGCATCAGGAGCCGACCAACGGTCGAACAAATAAGCACCTGAAGCCGAGAGTGCGGCATTGTGTGTACCACGGCCATTATCAAGCAAGGTGCGCTTACCCGTTTTCACATCCACGGCGTAGTGATTGTGGCGGATGGGTGAAGCTTCGTTGCTCTGGTAGATGATGCTCTTGGTCTTCGTATTGAAGCCCAGGGTAGCAATGACTTCAAACTCACCCTTGGTCAGTTGCTTCAGTTCCTTACCCGTCGTGTCGAAGAGGTAGAGGTGGTTGTAACCGTCGCGGCGTGATTCGTAGATAAACTTCGTTTCGTCCCAAGGAAGGAAACGAATGGGTTGCATTGGTTCTACATAACGCTTATTGGTTTCCGTGTAGAGCACCTGTTTGCGTGCACCGGTTTGTGCATCGTAGGCAATGAGTTCTGCCTTATCCTGGCTACGCGGAACCTCAATGACATAAAGGGTCTTTTCGTCTGGACTCCAGGCGATGTTGGTAAAGTAGCGATCCGTCGGGTCAGCCGTTTGAAGGTAGATGGTTTGCTTGGTAGCCGGATTGAAGATACCCACCTTAACCTTGTGGCTCGTCATTCCTGCCATCGGATACTTCTCGGGAGCCAACTGAGCCACACGGTGCTCAATGTCAACGAGTGGATAGTCGCTGACCATCGTTTGATCCATGCGGTAGAAAGCGAGCAAGTTGCCTTTCGGACTCCAGAAAATGCCTTTGTGAATACCGAATTCATCGCGGTGTACACTCAGACCGTATTGAATTTCGCGTGTGCCGTCCGTTGAAACGGGAAGTACTTGGTTGTCGGCTGTGCGAACATAGAGGTTCCAATCCTTTACGTAAGCTTCGGCTTTGCTCTCCTTATTGAAGAAAGAAGCCTGCGTACCAGCAGTGCGTTCCTGACTCCACACTGTTTTTTCCTGTTTCCAGTCATAGAGGAAACTTACTTTCGGAGTCTGGAGGAATACGAGCGATTGATCTGCATAAGGGAATTTGGCTCCCATCAGGTTATAGACCTTGCCCACTTTTGCAGTGTCAATTGCCGCATTTACTTGGGCTATCGTAAAGAGGGTCTTGGGGTAGACCTTGCGTCCCTTCTCGTCTGTTATCAGTTTAACTTCTTCTACCTCAGTCTCAACGAGGCAGTCCCCCCAGAAAGAGGCATAGATGTTTTTAGGTTGCAGGTTCCAGTAGTTTTTACCTGCCCACATCAAGTCATCTAGCGTAAAGATCTTTTTCCCTTGTGTAGTTTGTGTAAGCGGTGCGCCAGTAACTGCGCTATTCGTGCTCTCTGCCATAAGTGAGGGTACTGACAGGAACAGCCAGGCTGTAGCCGTCAGAAAGTGTTTGATTTTCATTGTTATGTAGGAGTTTTGAGTTGCGATGTCGTGAGGAAATGTTTCTCTTGGAGGAGAGGGGAGGATGCGTTTTGACCACGAAGCGGCATTTAGAAGAAGTAAATGCCCTTTCGTGGTCAAAATACAGGATGCTTCTCAAGCTTCCGAAGTGAGTAAAATCGTGCGCTTACTTCTTCAGCAATCGAGAGAGCGAATTAGTCATCTTGTCTTCTGGAGAATCCACCCGAACGGGGCTTACCTCCCTTACGGAATCCACCCTTGCCGCCTTCTTGACGGAATCCGCCTTCTTTACGGAAACTTCCTTCTTTCTTAAAGGATTTACCGTATTTGCCTTCTCCTTCGCGGCGGCGGTTACCTTCGCGCTTAAAGTCACCTTCCTTGCGGAAGTTTCCTTGCTTCTTAAATTCTTCGCGAGGTTTGCGGGGAGCAAAGCTACTCTTCTCAAACTCGCGGTGTCTGCCACGAAGGATAAAGTAACGCGGATCGATGTCTTCCTCTTCTTCCTCGTTGTCAGTACGGCGTTCGTCGCTAAATCGTTGCTTAAACTCATCGCGCTGTTTGCTGAAACGCTTGCTGTTGCTCATGGCGCGTCGCTCTTCATCGGTCTTCACCTTGCCGCCGCCTGCCATGAATTCTCCCAATTTACCTTCAAAGAGTTGGTACTTGCGGAAGTCGCAGTCAATAGAACCGTTGAGGATAGGTACCTTGAAGCTGGGACGAAGTCCGAGGTTTTCAAAGAGCTCCTGCTTCGAAGAGATTATCCAGGCTTCACCTCCGCTAAATTCATGCTTCAAGACCTTACCAATGCTCTGGTAGAGACTGAGAATATCGGGCGGAGTGAGTCGTTCACCATAAGGAGGATTGGTGACAATCAGAGACTTTTCAGCCGGTTGCGTAAAATTGCGGAAATCCTGTTGCTTCAAGATCACACAGTCAGCAACTCCTGCACTCTTGACATTGCGCGTTGCTGCATCGAGAGCGGGGAAGTTGATGTCATAGCCATAAATCTTATGGTTGAATTCGCGTTCCTGGGAGTCATCGTTGTAGATTTCTTCGAAGAGTTCTTTATCAAAGTCCTTCCATTTTTCAAAGCCAAATGCCTTGCGGAATACACCTGGAGCGATGTTGCGTGCCATCAAGGCTGCTTCAACGAGGAACGTACCCGAACCGCAGAAGGGGTCAATCAAGTCGCAGTCTCCATTCCATCCAGTCATCTTCAGCAAACCTGCTGCCAAGACCTCGTTAATCGGAGCTTCAACCGTAGCTACGCGATAGCCGCGCAGGTGCAAACTTTCACCAGAAGAGTCAAGTGAGAGCGTGCATTGGTCTTCAGCAATGTGAATGTTAAGCTTAATATCCGGGTTGGTGATACGGATGTTGGGACGCTCGCCTGTAGTTTCACGGAAGTAGTCTACAATGGCATCTTTCACCTTGTAAGCAACAAACTTTGAGTGACGGAATTCGTTGGAGAAAATCACCGAATCCACGGCAAAGGTCGTGGTATGATCCAAGTAATTCTTCCACTCAATGCTACGGACAGCAGCATAGACTTCATCGGCATCCTTTGCCTGGAAATGCTTGATGGGTTTGAGGATGCGGATGGCGGTGCGGAGGCAGAAGTTGGCACGGTACATCATCGCTTTGTCACCCGTGAAGGAGACCATGCGGCGACCAATCTGTACATTGTTAGCACCTAATTCGGTGAGTTCCTGTGCCAAGACCTCTTCCAGTCCTTGGAAGGTTTTGGCAATGAGTTCAAATTCTTGCATATATGTTGAATGGGGCTTTGAAGCACCTTATAATAGTGGCTTTTGCTGTTGTGGGAGGGTAATTGGAATCGTGTACTACGGTTTAGACAGATCAAGAGGAAAGACCAGAGTAATCTAAAATGTTAGCTCTTGAGTGTTTGTCCGGCTGGCACATCGTGAGTTACCCACATATTGGCACCGACAATGGCTCCTTCTCCCACGGTAATGCGTCCGAGAATGGTTGCATTGGAATAGACAATTACATTGTCGTGAAGTATGGGGTGACGGGGATTATTCTTCACTGGATTTCCATTGACATCCAGCGGGAAACTTTTAGCTCCCAAGGTAACCCCCTGGTAGAGCTTGACATTTTTACCAATAATACAAGTCGCACCGATAACGACACCCGTACCATGGTCAATGGTGAAGTATTCGCCGATTTCTGCTCCCGGATGAATGTCGATACCAGTTTCGCTGTGTGCCAGCTCCGTGATAATACGGGGGATAAGTGGCACACCCAGTTTGTAGAGCTCGTGAGCAATACGGTAACAGGTTAAGGCACGAATCACCGGATAGCAACTGATTACTTCTCCATAGTTCTGTGCAGCAGGGTCACCCAAATACGCCGCTTCCACATCGGTGGCAAGTGTGCGCCTTACTTGGGGCAATAAGGCAATAAGTGAGGCCGCAATAGCTTCTGCTTTTGCATGACAATTCGGTCCTCCAGGATGAATCTCCTCTTGTTGCCCAAAGCAAAGCCCGGCTTGTACTTGGGCGGTCAACAACGAAAACAGCCGTTCCACTTCCATTCCAATGTGGTAGCGCACCGTGACAGCGTTGAGCGTAGACTTTCCGTAGTATCCGGGAAAGAGTACAGCGCGGCAGAGCGAGATGATTTCCTCCAAAGCTGTAACAGAAGGAAGTGGGTCGCCATGTCGGTGTTGGTGGAAGAGTCCTTGCATCTTCGACGTGTCGGAGAGTTCCTCCACGGTTTGTTTCAGCAAGAGTGTATAGCTTTCAGGATGATTCATTGTGTTGTTTTTTGCCTGATGAAGGGCAAAAGTAAGAATAAAAAATGAGAGATTGGATAAACTCCTTGCAAAGCTTTGGTTATCTGTTTGAGTTGACAATCAAAGCCTCTGCAACACTTCTTGTAGGAAGCAATTCGGATAGGATTCGCATTTCAATGCTGAGCCTCCTGCTCCTTGGTGTGAGGCCCTTTTGCATCTTGATAGTTATTCCTTGTAACGATAGGAAATTCCTCTTGATTGTACATCGTTTATGCCTCATACAGCGGGGTCGAGAGATAACGCTCTCCCGTATCGGGTAGTACAACGACAATGGTTTTATCTTGATATTCGGATTGCTGAGCTAAACTAATTGCAGCATGAAGAGCAGCACCTGAAGAAATTCCTGCCAATAGACCTTCTTCTTGTGCCAATAGGCGAGCGGCAGTATATGCTTCTTCGTTTTCTACAGGAAGCACACCGTCTATTAAAGTCGAATCATAGTTTTCGGGAATAAATCCCGCGCCGATTCCTTGTAATCCATGTGCACCGGCTGGCTTACCTTCTAACACAGCAGAAGTGGCAGGCTCTACCGCAAAAACTTCTAGCGTTGCATTTATTGCTTTCAAAGCTCGTGCCGTTCCACAGAGTGTACCTCCAGTTCCAACACCGGCAACCAAGACATCGATATGTCCTTCCGTGTCATTCCATATTTCTAAAGCGGTACTTCTTGCATGCGCGGCGGGGTTAGCTGGATTATCAAATTGAGATGGAATCCAAGCATTTTCAATTACTTCCTGTAATTCTTTAGCCTTTTGGATACTTCCTTTCATACCCTCCTTTCCTGGGGTCAGTATAATTTGTGCCCCCAATGCCTTCAATAGTTTTCTGCGTTCTACGCTCATTGTTTCGGGCATGGTAAGAATTACTTGGTATCCCTTCACACGTGCAATCCAAGCCAGTCCAATTCCAGTATTCCCACTGGTCGGTTCAATGATCGTTCCTCCAGCCTTTAGTATTCCATCTTTTTCAGCCTGTTCAATCATCGCAAGTGCAATGCGGTCTTTCACGCTACCGCCAGGATTGAAGCATTCGAGTTTTGCAAGTAAGCGTGCTTGCAGATGCAGTTTGTGGCTGATGCGATTTAATTCAAGCATCGGAGTGTGGCCGATAAGTTCAGTCAGATTGGAATGGATCTTGCTCATGGTTCATTGATTTAGTTGATGGATAGGGAAGAGTAGGCAATGTAAAATGATTGCATGAGGGTATAGGGAATAAAAAAACCCCTTCGCAACCGTTGTTGCGAAGGAGTAAAACCTTTTACCTTATGAACCAAATTAATTTTAGCCAAGTTTGTTGATGTGATTCATCACACCGCTTTTAATATTGGCAGCCTTGTTCTTGTGGATAATATTGTTCTTAGCGAGCTTATCCAACATTTTCTGCACCTTCGGCAGAAGTTCTACAGCAGCTGCTTTGTCAGTAGTAGCGCGGAGCTTGCGTACAGCGTTACGCATTGTCTTAGCGTAGTATCTGTTGTGCAGTCTGCGTGTCGCCGTCTGACGAATTCTTTTTACAGATGATTTGTGGTTTGCCATTATTATGTTTGTCTTTTTATTAGTAGTCCCTAGGAGAGTCGAACTCCTCTTTAGAGAATGAAAATCTCTCGTCCTAACCGATAGACGAAGGGACCGGTGTTGCATTTGTGAGCTCCGTTAGGTCTCATTTGCGAGTGCAAAGGTACGGCTTTTATCTCAACCACCAAATATTTCCCCAATTTTTTTTCGAAAAAGTGCGATTTTTCTTGTTTTTCCCCTCTGAAGGGGGGTAAAACTGGGTTTTGAGGGGGGTAAAGCCTACTTTTGCATGGATTCAATCGTCTAACCGCTTTGAGCCTTTTTTGAGTGGAAAGTGGGAGAAAACCCTACTTTTTCTTTCAAGAATCTATTTTCAACGGTCTAAATAATCGGAGTCAGTCCGTTTTTTTGAGAAGAAACGGAGATAAATCTCTGATTGGGCTTTCCTTTTTTCAATACGGATTGCGGGTTGTAGTACGATTTTCTAAGCTTGATTGTGGTTGTTCTACTTATTCTGAAGGTGGAGATCCATGATTTTTTTCTTTCCTGTGCTCATTAAAGCAAGTATTTATGGATATTCTTTTCTGCGAGATGTGCTAAGTTGCATCCTGAGTGAGAAAGGTTCTGCTCCTTATATATAGGAAGAAGTATTCCAAAGTTTACACCATGAGTAAGTCTCTCATTTAATCTAAGGTAGTTGTTGAGTAAAATTTATTCAGTCCTTTTCTTAGTCCTTCAATAGCCAATCCATCCAACATTCCTTTCTATATTGATCGTTTTATGAAGTCAAGAGCCATTGTTCTTCGTACCTTCCGTTATAATGATGAGTCGCTCATCACCCATCTGTTGACCGAGCAGGGAGGTTGCGTCGGTATGTTAGTTCGCATTAGTCGAAGTAAACGTGCAGCAGTTCGGCATTCCTTGTTTCAGCCCTTGGCTGTGTTACAAGTAGAGTGGGACGAGCGTCCGCATGCAGATTTACAGCGCCCGAAGGCAGCCCAGGCCGTCTTACCCTTTGTTTCGTTACCTTACGATCCTCACAAGTCTGCTATGGCCTTGTTCTTGGCTGACTTCCTATATTATGCCTTGCGCAATGAACCTGCCAGCCGCAGTATATTTGAATATGTAGCCAGTTCTATAGAGTGGTTAGACGCTTGTAACGAGGGTTTTGCCAATTTCCATTTGGTATTCTTAATGCGTTTGACTCGTTTCTTAGGCTTTATGCCCAATGTGGAGGGTATGAAGGAAGGGGAGTGGTTTGATTTGCGTACGGCCGATTTTGTTGCAGAGCAACCTTTACATAATGATACACTCACTCCTGCTTATGCCATCCTTATCCCTAAGCTATTGCGCCTGCGTTATGGTACCATGCGTCTTTTCCGTTTCCGTGGAACGGAGCGTTCTCAACTTCTTTCCTATATCAATCTTTATTATCGACTTCATTTGCCTGATTTCCCAGAATTAAAGTCTCTCTCTGTGCTGAAAGAGTTGTTTTGAAACACAATAGGGGTGTCAGTCGCGTTAGTTGCTTGGTTATGGCTTGATGTTCTTATTATGATTGTCTGTGCCCGCACCAACTTTGGAATGGTTGGAAGGGGTACATGTTTGGGAGGACGGCTGATTAAATAAAAATCGTTGTACAGCTGGCACATGGAGGTGCGCTGTACAACGATTTGAGAAGGAAGTTTCTTTGTAGTTTATCCCGCTTATTTTATTTCAATGCAGCCAATGCCGCTTCGTAGTTCGGCTCTTGGGTAATTTCGCTGACCAGTTCTTCGTAGATAATCTTACCTTCTTCGTCAACAATCAGTACTGCACGGGCGAGCAATCCTTTAAGTGGACCTTCTGCGATGCCCAGTCCGTATTTCTCATCGAAACACTTGCAACGGAAAGTACTGAGGGGAATCACCTGGTCAATGCCTTCTGTTGTACAGAAGCGGCTTTGTGCAAAGGGAAGGTCTTTGGAGATGCAGAGCACGACCGTATTCTCCAGTTTAGCTGCTTCTTGATTGAAGCGGCGTACCGAAGCGGCACATACCGGTGTATCCAAAGAGGGGAAAACATTGAGTACAACCTTTTTGCCGAGGAGGTCAGGAAGATGAATGACGCTGAGGTCACCTTTTACACCACCAAACTTAGGGGCTTTATCGCCGAGGGCGGGCATTTCGCCGCAGAGGGGTACGGGCGTACCTTGGAATGTAACTTGCATAGTAATAGGGGTATTAAATGAGGGTTGTATATAAATATATATAGGATAGCCTGCAATTTCAAGCTTACTTCCATGGTTACATGGGCTGTTGATTGGAGAGCTTGATGCGCAATCACAGTTTTATCCAGGGCGAAGATACGCAAAAGCAATAGGTATACCCATAGTGTCGTCGTTAAAAAACGATGAGATTGTATTCGGCTTGAAAAAGTAGACTCTGTTTTAAAAAGGGGCTTGCACACAGTGTTCTCGTGTGCAAGCCCCTTTGGATATAGCAGATGCCTCGGTGAGTTGTTCTTAGAATGTCATGCGGAACATCCCTCGAATTCCCCAGCGTTGGGTGTCGGGTGTGATGTAGTTGAGGCGGTGAACATATTCAATGTGGAAAATCTTGAAGATGTTGTGAATGCCGACAATCACTTCTACGTACGGTTTCTTTTTGTCCATGACGTGTGAGAGGGGAGTAAAGTTACCCTCAGCATCAAAGCGGCCTGGGAAGTGAAGGAGGCGCGGGGCGTATTGGTTCTTTGTCAAATAGGGATTGTTCTTGCTGGAGAGCGTTCCCCACAATACATTACAGCCAATGTATTCGCGCCATTTCAGTCGGCGAATCAACGGGATGCGGTTGAGGATTTTACCATTCATGTCCCATGAGAACATCAGCGAAGCGTAGCGGTCATTGAGGAATTCCATGTTGTCGATAAGGTTGAACGTATTGTCCTCGATGATGTACGATAGGTTGGCTGCCGGCATGATGAGCAAGGGGAAGGGAACCCGGTTCCACTGCACGCCCCCTTTGAGCGTAAAGTCCATCTTACCCCATGATGCTAACCACACACGCTTGTAGGCTGTGGCCTCCGTAAAGTTGTAGGCGTAGTTGGTAGCCCCAAAGTTGTAGAGTCCCGTCGTGTGATTCAGCGAAATAATAGGTGCATCGTTGTTGGCAACAATGCGTCGTTGCTTGGTGTTGATCCATGTGACGCCCGGTTGGAACTTGATGCCCAAGGTCAAGTCGTATGTACGCAGGTAGGGTTGATATTTCGTTGCATCAGTCGAAAGCGCTCCACTTCGTAGAGGTTGGTAGAAGAGGGCTGCGGTCGGCGTATCCTTAGACGTGCGTGCTTGAATATTGAAGCGTACTCCGTTTGCCCATTCACGGTCCCAAAGCAGACGATACGTTTCGTAATACATCATGTGGTTTACGTCCGTCCACTTGAAAGAGGTGAAGACGTTGTCCTTGTCGGTCGGCATAAACTTGTCCGAGGGTGACATGACGTCGCGCGTATAGTTGAAGGTCAAGTTGTTGACGGGAAATTCGCGCGGCAGGTAGGCTTTTTTGTTGAAGGAATAAGTCACTTCACCCATACCCTTGAACTTTTGGTCTTTGAAGCCGTATGCCAAATATCCCTTGAGGAAGAGATGCTTGTGCAGGTTGGCAGTGGTTTGTGCTGAAACACGCATGCGGAATCCGTCGACAAAGTTGTGGGTTAACATGGTGTTAATCGGACCGATGTCCACTTTCGAGGGATTTTTCGGGTTGACACTCGTCTCGACGAAGTTCTCAATGAAAGCCTTGGCTATCCAAAGTACAGGGCGGAATCCTTTGACGCGTTCCAACTTTTGGATTAGCTTGTCCAGTGAGTTCTCACTCTTGGTCAAGGAGTCAGAACGATGGGTTTCCCAAAAGACATCGTCCTGCATTTGCGCATTGGCATTGGTCATCGTTGTTCCCTTGAATTTAAAGGTTCGGTCGGGGAGTGGCTCAAACGAGAAGTTGCGGTATTCTGTCGAGCGTTTGACCTGAAACTTTTGCAGGAACTTGACAATCTTCAGTTGCACCAACATGTCGTCCTTGACCAGTACCTGTTCGCCCGTAGGCAATTGGTGAAACTCCTGGATGATGCGCATGTCTTCTACAAAGTTGACGTCCGAACGTACCGGAATCCCCATGTCAACCTTGTGTACACGATAAGTGCTGTCTGCCATGATGTACAGACTTCCCGAAAAACCAAAGTCCTGCGGATTGTTGGGTGTGAAGTCCACTCGAATGCACTTATCACGGTTGTTGACCATCAGCGTGTCAATGATAAAGTAGCGGTAGAAGCTGATAGCTGATCGTGTGGATACAGGACTAATAAAGGGATATTGTAACAGACGAACCTCGTCCTCATAGATATTGACATCCGTAAAGCAGTCCTTCAACATGGTGTTGACAATGTCTCCCGTGTTGAACAGTTCGTTGATACCGTCCGAGCGTTGTCCCAGGATGATGCTCTTTTCTGATTTCGGATGTTTTCGGTAGATGAGTTGTGTAACCGTTTCATCTACCGAGATTGGCAGGATGAGTTTGCCCGTTTCGTTACACACCTCGACATGCTCTTTGAGGAAAGGAAACCTCTTGAATTTGCCTTCCTCAAACACCTTGTCCGTTACCTCGTTAAAGGCAAAAGTCAATTTTGAGTATTTGTCAATGCTGTAGTAGTCGTGAGTATGCAGGTCACTTTGTTGCTTGGCCGCAATGACCTTCTTCATCAGTTCTACGGCAGGATTGTTCTTACGCGAATACTTTCCTTTTTTCCCCGTGACAACAGCCGTTGAAAGCGAATTTTCCAACGGTTCCATGCGTACAATCAAGTTGTTTTGAGGAGACTTGATAGGCAGTGTTTCGGGTTTGTAGCCAATGAATGAGATGCGCAGTTTACCCTGTTGGTAACGTAGGGTAAAGCGTCCGTCTACATCGGTTCGAGTACCTTTGCCTCCGGTATAGAACACGTTGACAAATGGTAGTTTTTCGCCCGTCTTGGCATCGACCACGGTTCCAGACAGCACTTGCTGGGCCAGAGCGGGCAGGGCGGTGCAGCAAACAGCCAGAAAGAGTAAGAAGAGTATTCGTTTCACGGGGATAGAGTGATAGCAAAGTTAGGTGAAAGGAGCGTAACGAACGATAGATGAGAGACCGCTCCACTTTCTGTTTCTGCGTGTTTACCTATCGCGAATGCTTGGGGAGCAGTCAGCGTCTCCGTTTCCCATCAATGGAAAAGCCTCACGGCAAGCCCTTCCGCTCTGACGAGCAGAAGAGTGCGTGTCGTGAAGCTTTTCATGATAGGTAGGGTGTGCGTGTGTCGGATTTGTCGTTTTCACACAGCAGGAGTGTGAACGGCTTCTTGACACAGGCTCTTCCGATTAGTCGATTTCCTCGTCAGCCTCGTAACCACCCATTTCGCGGATGGCGTTCTTCAGCATGACATATTGCTGGAAGAGGTGATTGATAGGTACTTCGCCCTGCGTGTAGTCATGCATCGGGCTCTTGAGGAAGAAGCTGAGGAAGCGTTGTGTACCGTAACGGCCCTTGCGTGCGGCGAGGTCAGAAAGGAGCACCAAGTCGAGCAACAGCGGAGCGGCAAGAATAGAGTCGCGGCAGAGGAAGTTAATCTTAATCTGCATGGGGTAACCCATCCAACCAAAGATGTCGATGTTGTCCCAGCCTTCCTTGTCGTCGTTGCGGGGCGGATAATAGTTAATACGTACCTTGTGATAATAGTCCGTGTAGAGGTCGGGCTGATTTTCGGGTACGAGGATGCTTTCAAGCGTAGAGAGTTTTGAAACCTCCTTGGTGTGGAAGTTTGCGGGTTCGTCGAGCACCAAACCGTCGCGGTTACCGAGAATATTGGTAGAGAACCAGCCTCTCAGACCCAAGCAACGTGTACCAATGATGGGAGCGAAACCAGACTTAACGAGCGTCTGACCCGTTTTGAAGTCCTTACCGGCAATAGGCATCTTCGTCTTTTCAGCCATTTCCCACATAGCGGGGATGTCTACCGTTGTGTTGGGAGCACCCATGATGAAAGGAGCACCTTCAGCCAAAGCGGCGTAGGCGTAGCACATAGAGGGAGCTACGTGTTCCGTGTCGTTTGCCTTCATGGCAGCTTCGAGGGCAGCGAGTGTACCGTGAATTTCCTCATCGACGGGAACATAGATTTCCGTAGAAGCAGCCCAGATCACAACGATGCGGTCGCACTGGTTGTCAGCCTTAAACTTGCGGATGTCCTCACGCAAAGCCTCGACCATATCCCAACGGGTAGCGCAGTCCTTTACGTTGTCACCGTCTAAACGCTTGGCGTAGTTTTTGTCGAAAGCCGCCTTCATCGGCACAATCGCCTTCAACTCATCTTTTACAGGATTGATGTCTTTCTCCTTCAACACTTCTGCATTGATGGCACTTTCGTAAGCATTGGCAGGATATACATCCCAAGCACCAAATACGATGTCATTGAGCGAAGCGAGGGGAACGATTTCTCCGTAGTGGAGGTATTTCTTGTCTTTACCACGGCCCACGCGAATCTTATCGTATTGGGTCATTGAGCCAACGGGCTTGGCCAAGCCTTTACGGGTCATAAGGACACCGGTCATGAAGGTGGTGGTTACGGCACCGAGGCCTACACACATAACACCTAATTTTCCTGTTGCAGGTACCATAGATATTGGATGATTTTGAATATGAATGTTTTGATTATCAAGGTACGACAAGGGTGGTGGTAAGGGCTTTTGTACCCTTATACCACTCCCTTCTACGCTTTAAAACCACAAAAGACGGAAAAGTTTTCAGAATGCCAAAACAAATCAGTTTAATTTTTTTCAATGCGCTCCAAATGGAGGAAAAAATGCGAAGTGATTCCTTCTTGTTTCTGCACTTTCTTGCTTAGTTTAGGGATGTGAGTGTCCAGGCTGATAGAAGGGGCAGACAAGTGTTCAAGAGTTTGTATGCCTCGTTCTACCTGTTTTTACCTCCGATTTGTTTCTCAAATTCAATGAAATTGCTGAAAGGCTTCAGCCTTTTATCTTTAATGGTTTCAAAAACGCCTTTTGTTCCGAGGTGATTCTATAGCTCTCTATCGCCTTTTGGATTGTTTTATTGTGCGTCCATGGAGCCAGACGTTTTTGTTCAATATAAGGAATCGTCTGTTCCCATTGTTTGGCCAGCGCAGTAGCAAAGAACCAAGCTACCATCATCTTTACATAGTACGCATCACGCTTTACGGAAGTGACGATTTCAAGATACTCTTGCTTAAAGTCATCATCTAGATAGAGAGACATGAGTGTTTTTATTCCAAAGCGACAAGTATAGGTATGGGGTGATTTTACCCAGGTCGCAATCTTTGCCAGTAATTTATCTTTGTGTTTGGCAAAAACCTTGGGAGCCATGATGTCACAAACAGCCCAGTTATCTACGTATGGCAGGAACGCATCAGCGAAGTGAATGCATTCTTCGTAGTCCTTCACTTGAGAGATAAGAAGGCCGTGTAGCATATTTTCGTCATAGTAAGCATGAGGTAATTGCTTTAGGAAATCAATAGAGTCTGCTTCTTTTGCGTATTCCTTGGCAAACTTACGTAGTTCTGGTACACGAATGCCTATGAAGCGATCCTCAGGTATCCCTGGTGTTAGCTTTGCTTGAAATGCGGCGTATCGTGTATCCTGTATTGCAAACAGTCTTTCTTGAAGTGATGTCATCATGTCAATATCATATTTCTAACTAGTGGTGAGAAAACAGCGTTAGTTTTTATCTAACTCTTAAAGGCTTATTTTATGCATGACTGGGAAGGGTATCGGGTGATTTAGATTCAGCTGTAAATGTAAGGAATGTTCTATAAAGGCCTTTATAGATTCGGGAATAAATTGATGGTTGTATCGGGTGGTTTATAGTATGTGTATATAGGCAGTACCTGATTATTAGGATTTCCTTGTGGTTCTGCTCCTTCGTCATGGTGCCGAACCTTGCAATCCTTGTTGTTTTGCTCCTTCGTCATGGTGCCGAACCTTGCAATCCTTGTTGTTTTGCTCCTTCGGCACGGTGCCGAACCTTGCGATTCTTGTTGTTTTGTACCTTCGGCACGGTGCCGAACCTTGCGATTCTTGTTGTTTTGTACCTTCGGCACGGTGCCGAACCTTGCGATTCTTGTTGTTTTGTACCTTCGGCATGATGCCGAACCTTGCGATTCTTGTTGTTTTATACCTTCGGCACGATGCCGAACCTTGCAATCCTTGTTGTTTTATACCTTCGGCACGATGCCGAACCTTGCGATTCTTGTTGTTTTGTACCTTCGGCACGGTGCCGAGTCTTGCGATTCTTTTTGTTTTATACCTTCGGCACGGTGCCGAGTCTTGCGATTCTTGTTGTTTTGTTCCTTCGGCATCGTGCCGAGTCTTGCGATTCTTGTTGTTTTGTACCTTCGGCATCGTGCCGAGTCTTGCGATTTCTGTTGTTTTATACCTTCGGCATGGTGCCGACTCCCGCAACTGAGATTGTCTTCTCTCTTCGGCATTAGACCAACCCTTGCGCCTGATGTTGTTGGGCTTCTTTTCTTAAAACGAAAACACCGCGTACAATGGAGTGTTATGTCCATTGTACGCGGTGAGGGTATAGGAGAAGTGAAATGCCCTTACCTGTAGTAGGTGAGTCGGGCAACTTCGCTTGTGATATGTTTGAAACGAAAGGGAACTGAGGCTTTTCTGTTCTTATCGTTGCGATTTATTTCCGCATAGCCAGAGCCTGGTCTTCAGCAGCTTCCATAATCTCACGTTCGCCCGGTCCCTTGTCGTTGATGCCGCAAAGGTGGAGGATGCCGTGGATGATGACGCGGTGAAGCTCCTCTTCGTAAGGCTTGTTGAAGAGTTCTGCATTGGAGCGAACAGTGTCAAGACTGATGAAGAGGTCGCCGCTAAGGCGGTCGCCTTCACAATAGTCGAAGGTGATGATGTCGGTGAAGTAGTCATGTTGCAGGTATTGACGATTTACTTCGATGATCTTTTCGTCATCGCAGAAGATGTAGGCTATTTCACCGACGCGTTTGCCGTGACTGGCGGCGACGGCCTTGACCCATGCCGTAGTTTCGGAACGAGAGATGGCGGGAAAGTCGACGTTGATGGTATGATAGGAAATCATGAGTAGATGTTGGAGTTTGAAGATTTCTATTTGTTGACCGAAGGCGTTGTGAGGGCGGTCGTTTCTATAAATTATCCAATTGGTCGCCAAAGAGAGAGGGTTGGCAAGTATTGGATGTGTAGAGCTCGCGTCCCAGATGCTTGTAGGCTTGTTCCGTCACCTCGCGACCTCGCGGTGTGCGACGGATGAAGCCCTCCTTGATAAGGAAGGGCTCGTAAACTTCCTCTACGGTGCCTGCATCTTCACCAATGGCAGTGGCAATGGTCGTGATGCCTACGGGGCCTCCCTTGAACTTGTCGATGATGGTCAGCAGAATTTTGTTATCAATTTCGTCGAGACCATATTTATCAATGTTGAGTGCCTCGAGGGCATAGGTAGCTATGGGCATATCGATGCGTCCCGTACCTTTGACTTGGGCAAAGTCGCGGACACGGCGCAAGAGGGCATTGGCAATACGCGGCGTACCGCGTGAACGGCTAGCAATTTCGGCTGCCGCCTCGGCGTCAATGGGTACTTTCAGGATGTTTGCCGAGCGGGTAATGATGCGGCTCAGTGTTTGGGCATCGTAATATTCGAGATGGAGATTGATACCAAAGCGTGCACGGAGCGGAGCGGTCAGCAATCCGCTACGAGTAGTTGCACCGACCAAGGTAAAGGGATTGAGGTCAATCTGAATGCTGCGTGCTGCCGGTCCCTTGTCGATCATGATGTCGATGCGGTAGTCCTCCATGGCAGAGTAGAGGTATTCCTCAACCACAGGTGACAGACGGTGAATCTCATCGATGAAGAGTACATCGTTGGGTTCGAGGCTGGTTAGCAAACCTGCCAAGTCACCCGGTTTGTCAAGTACCGGACCCGAAGTGAGTTTAAAACCAACGCCCAATTCGTTGGCAATAATGTTGGATAGGGTCGTCTTACCCAGTCCCGGTGGACCGTGGAGCAAGGTGTGGTCTAACGGTTCGCCGCGGTATTTTGCTGCTTCTACAAAGATGCGTAGGTTGTCCACCACCTTCATCTGTCCACTGAAGTCATCAAAGCTCAGCGGACGCAAGGCGTTTTCAAAATCTTTCTCAGTGGAAGTGGGCGCGTACTGCTCCGCCCGGATGTCAAAAGTATCTTCTTTCATTGTGGAGCAAAAGTACTGCTACTATTTTGAAGGGAGAAGGAAAAGAAGCTTTGATTGAACCGAAGAGGGTGGAGGAGGGCAGGAAGCTGAACCTTGATGACTATTTGCTGGGGGAAGGGCGAAGCGTTGCAAGCGTTAAGTTCGTACCTTTGCCCCGTTTATGGAGGAAGGAACCTTGGTCATCGGATAGACATCCTTTTCTTTCTTCTCCATCCAAGTAGCGTGTAACCCCAATACCCCATCGTCATGGTACTTAATTATATTTGGATAGCCTTTTTCCTTATTGCTTTTGTGATTGCCCTTATCAAACTGGTGTTTTTGGGCGATGTCGCAGTCTTTCCTGCCATCATGAATTCTACCTTCGATACAGCCAAGACCGCTTTTGAGATATCCCTTGGACTGACGGGAGTCCTGTCCCTTTGGTTGGGTGTGATGAAAATCGGCGAAAAAGCAGGCGTTGTCGATGGCATGGCGCGGGTGTTGAGTCCCGTCTTTTCCCGTCTGTTCCCCGATGTACCCAAGAACCATCCCGTTTATGGTAACATCTTTATGAACCTCTCTGCCAATATGCTCGGTTTGGACAATGCCGCGACTCCCCTCGGACTAAAGGCAATGGAAGGACTTCAGGCACTGAATCCACGCAAAGACACCGCCTCGAACCCGATGATTATGTTTCTGGTACTCAATACCTCTGGGTTGACCATCATTCCTGTAAGCATCATGGTCTATCGAGCTCAGTTGGGAGCAGCTCAACCGACCGATGTTTTTGTCCCCTTGTTGATTGCCACCTTCTTTTCGACGTTGGCAGGTATTGTGGTGACGAGCCTGTACCAGCGCATCAATCTGTTGCAACCCATTTTGTTGGCCACACTTGGTGGCATGTCGCTCGCGGTGGTCACCTTGATATGGGGGTTCAGTCAGTTAGATAGCATGATGATGAATCTCGTCGGTACCACTACGGCCAATGTGCTGCTTTTTACCATTATCATCAGTTTCGTCGTAGCAGGACTACGTAAACGACTCAATGTTTACGATGCCTTTGTCGAAGGAGCCAAAGGCGGATTTGAGACCGCCGTGCGCATCATTCCTTACCTGGTAGCCATGCTCGTAGGCATTGGGGTCTTTCGTGCATCGGGAGCCATGGACTGGTTGATAGAAGGAGTCGCTTGGTTGGTTCGACAGACGGGGCTGGACAGTGAATGGGTGGCCGCTCTGCCTACAGCCTTGATGAAACCCCTGTCGGGTAGTGGAGCACGCGGCATGATGGTCGACGCGATGACTACTTACGGAGCAGATTCCTTTGTGGGGCGCTTGAGCTGCATCTTCCAGGGTTCTACCGATACGACCTTCTACATACTGGCAGTTTACTTTGGAGCAGTCGGTGTCACCCGAACCCGTCATGCCGTTACCTGCGGTTTGGCAGCCGACCTGGCCGGCATTTGTGCCGCGATAGGTGTGTGTTACCTGTTCTTTTAGTGAAAAAACTCACTTCTGTCATTTCTTGAACACTTTATTCCATCTATGTACATCATACAATAACATCTATGTCAGCAACTTCCACTCCTTCCACCTCCAAGCAAGGTGGCATGAAAGCCTTGGCAAAGGACACGGCCATTTACGGACTTTCGAGTATCGTGGGGCGTTTCCTCAATTACCTGCTTGTTCCCCTCTACACCGCCAAACTTGCCGCCTCTTCGGGCGGTTATGGGGTCATTACTGAAGTCTATAGCTATGTAGCCTTGTTGCTGGTGTTGCTCACCTTCGGCATGGAGACCACCTTCTTCCGTTTTGTCAATAAGGAAGAAGAACAACAGCCGTTGCGCGTTTACTCCACTACGCTCTGGATGGTCGGCGGTACAGCCCTCGCCTTTTTGGCCCTCGTCTTTACAGGATTAGAGCCCCTTTCGGCTGCTTTGGATTACAGTGCTCATCCCGAGTACATCGGCATGATGGCAGTTTGTGTGGCACAGGACGCTTTCCAATGCATACCGTTCGCCTATTTGCGTTACCAACGGCGGCCGGTGCGCTTTGCCACCCTCAAGCTCCTCTTCATTTTGCTCAATATCGCACTCAACCTCCTTTTCTTCCTCGTGCTGCCAGCCCTTTATGCAAAGCCGGCTTGGCGTGAGGTTGTGGCAACGATTTACGACCCCACTTATGGCGTAGGTTATGCCTTCCTGGCCAACCTGCTCTGTACTTCGCTGATAACCCTCTGTTTCTATCCTGAACTCAGCGGTTTCCGTTGGACGTTTGACGGTCAGTTGGCACGCCGTATGTTGCGTTATTCCTGGCCCATCCTTGTATTGGGCATAGCCGGCATTCTCAACCAAACTGCCGACAAGATGATCTTTCCGCGTATGGTTTCAGGAGCGGAAGGCAAGGTGCAACTCGGTATTTACGGTGCCAGCGTCAAGATAGCCATGATTATGGCAATGATTACCCAGGCCTTCCGGTATGCTTATGAGCCTTTCGTCTTTGGCAAACAGAAGGAGAAGGACAATCGTGCCCTCTATGCCAAAGCCATGAAATACTTCCTCATCTTCACCTTGCTCGCCTTCCTGTTGGTAGTCGGTTATCTCGACATCCTCAAGTACCTGATTGGGCGTAGCTATTGGGAAGGCTTGCGCGTGGTGCCTATCGTCATGGCAGCCGAAATCATGATGGGTGTTTATTTCAACCTTTCGTTCTGGTACAAACTGACCGACCGCACCATTTGGGGAGCTTGGTTCTCGGGTGCGGGTTGCCTGGTGCTTATCTTGGTCAACGTGCTGTTTATTCCGCAGTACGGCTACATGGCCTGCGCTTGGGCGGGTGTGGCTGGTTACGGCACAGCCATGCTGTTGAGTTACTTTGTCGGTCAACGCTATTATCCAGTGAACTATCCGCTTAAGAGCATCGGTGTCTATGTGCTGATTACCGCCCTGTTCTATGGCATCATGCAAGCAGGGGCACATTATTTCCCCCAACAGCCCTTGCTTCGTTTGGCACTCAACACGGGTTGCATTCTGTTCTTCGTTGCCCATGTGGTGCATTATGACTTTCCTTTGTCCAACCTTCCCTTGGTGGGAAAATACTTCCGTAAACGCTCATGACATCTTATCAACAAATCACCCTTCCCTGCGGTCTGCGGGTCATTCACGAACCTTCTACTTCGCAAGTAGTTTATTGCGGCTATGTGGTCTGTGCGGGTACGCGTCACGAAGAGGACGCTGACTCGGGTATGGCACATTTTATTGAACACATGACCTTCAAGGGAACCGAACGCCGCCGTGCCTGTCACATTACGAACGGGTTGGAGCGTGTGGGCGGTGACCTCAATGCGTATACGACCAAGCAGGAAACGGTGTATTATGCCACGGTACTCAAGGAGGATTTTGCCCGCGCTGCAGACTTGCTGACCGACATCGTCTTTCACAGCACTTTCCCCCAGACCGAGATAGATAAGGAGGTTGAGGTCATTTGCGACGAAATCGAGAGTTACAAGGATTCCCCTTCCGAAATCATCTTTGATGAGTTTGAGGCGATGATGTTTCCTGCTCAACCCTTAGGACGCGACATCTTGGGGCAAGCCGACCGCTTGCGTCAATACACGACTGCCGATGCCCTGCGTTTTGTGCGTCGTTATTACCATCCAGCCAACACAGCCTTCTATGTTTATGGGGATGTGCCTTTCGCGCGCATTGTCCGTACCTTAGAACGTCTGCTTCCAGCTTCAGACTTTTCTGCGACTCCTGTTCCGATCATGAATCAACCAATTCCCCAACCCCGATTGGTGGGTACGGAGCGTCGGGTGAAGCGCGGTACGCACCAGGCGCATGTCTTGATAGGAGGTCCGACCTTTGGCGGTCGCGACTCGCGTCGCTTTGCCTTGTTGTTGCTCAACAATATGTTGGGCGGTCCGGGCATGAATTCACGTTTGAATCTGAGCTTGCGCGAAAAGGCAGGATTGGTATACAGTGTCGATTCGTATCTCAACACCTATCCCGATACGGGCTTTTGGAATGTTTACTTTGGTTGTGATGCGCACGACATCGCCCGTTGTCGTCGCCTCCTGCAACGTGAACTCAATCGCTTTGCCGAACAAACGCTTTCGCCCGTACAACTTCGTGCCGCTCAAAAGCAACTTTGTGGACAAATCGGTATATCGACCGATGCAGCAGAGGGCTATGCTTTGGCATTAGGCAAGAGCTTTGCGCATTACCACGTTCATCGCGAAGTAGACCAATTGATTCAGCACATTCAGGAGATTACAGCAGAAGAAGTGCGTGCTGTTGCTGCCGAAATCTATGCGCCCGAACGTTTGACTACACTCATTTATGAATAAAGTAGGCGAGGGGCGGGTGCTCATGCTTGGGGATTCGTCTCTTGAAGCAGACGAACGCGTGCCCGACTTGCTCGGTTTTACCTTTCCTTTCTCTATTTCCTTCCCCCTTCGATAGCTTTCTTCAGTCATTCAATACATTGCCAGCAGATGCTTTCATCCCATCACATTCGTACACTTGCCCAGGAATTGGGCTTTGCAGCTTGCGGTATGGCACCGGCAGGTCCTGTCTCAGCCGAGCGCGAAGCCGAGTTGCGCCGTTGGTTGGCTGAAGGCTGTCAGGCCGATATGGACTACCTAAGCCGCCATGTCGACAAGAAGCTCAATCCGTGTTTGTTGGTCGAGGGAGCTAAGACCGTGGTGTCCCTGGCAGTAAACTATTATCCCGGACCTTGGGTAGGGCAAGCGGCAATGCCTTCTGCCTGGCATTTGGCACGCTATGCTTACGGCACAGACTATCACGATGTAGTCAAGGCGATGTTGCGTCAGCTCATGGTAGCTCTCGGACTCGAAGAGGGAACCGATGGCCGTTGTTTTGTAGACACAGCCCCCGTCGATGAGAAATATTGGGCAGAACGTTGTGGGCTCGGTTGGCGCGGGCGCCACTCGCAACTGATTATTCCGGGTGCAGGCAGTTATTTCTTTCTGGGAGAACTGATACTGACACACGAGGTCGATGCTTATGACCGTCCGCATCCCAACCGTTGCGGAACGTGTCGTGCTTGCCTGGATGCCTGCCCAACGCAGGCTTTGCGTGGCAATGGAACTCTCGATGCCCGTCGTTGTCTGTCCTATCTCACCATTGAACATCGGGGTGACCTTCCCGACTGGGCGGCAGAAAAGATGGCTCCCTGTTTTTATGGTTGCGACCGTTGTGCCGAAGTCTGTCCGTGGAATCGTTTTGCCCGTCCCACTTCCGTTGAGGCATTGCAACCTCGTCCCGAACTCCTCTCATTGACTCCGGCGCAGTGGCAGGAACTCACGCGTGAAGAGTATACCCGCATCTTTCGTAAGAGTGCCGTTAAGCGGGCGAAATACGAAGGATTGATGCGGAACATCCGTGCCTTACTTCCGGAGCATTAGTGTCTGTAGCTTACAGATGTTGCCCCGTCAACCGTCCAGCCACATTTGCCGTACTGAAATGTGGCCTCGTCGTGGACGAGTACACAAAGTGAGCCTCTCGATGTGTCCTCGTAACCGACGAGAACACATTGTAAGCTTGAAATGTGTATTCTTCCACGACGAGGCCACATAATAAAGGAACAATGACGGAAGGTAAGTGGCTCGCTCGGAGAAGGTGTCACTATCGTTCTTAGCAGAGCCTGCGTTCCTGTTGTGAAAGGAAACGATACAACAACACAATCCCTCCCTTTCCTTTATGCCATTTTTTATGGTGAAAGGAGAGGGAGGGATTGTGTTGTATAGAGGAGTCTCGCTTCGATTGATGCGGCGTGTGTCTTGGTGGTTGTTTAATCAAACACCTTGAAGGCATACCCTTGCGATTGGAGCCACTCGATGGCACGAGGAAGGGCATAGAGGAGCTTGTCTTGGCTCTTGAGGGAGTCGTGGAAGGTGATGATGCTGCCCGGACGGGCGTAGCGGCGTACGTTGAGCAACACGTCGCGACCGTTGAGGCGGGTAGAGTAGTCGCGGGTAACGAGGTCCCACATGACGACGCGGTAACGCTGGCGCACCATGATGTATTGGTCCCACTTCATCCAGCCATGGGGCGGACGGAATAGGTCGGTCTGTAGGTAGACATTCGCCTTGTCGACATTGCGCACATAGGAACGGATGCCGTGGCGCAGACCGCCGATGTGGTTGAAGGTATGGTTGCCCAGTCGATGCCCACGCGCTTTGACCATTTCGAACACTTCGGGGTGTTTGCGGATGTTGTCACCGACCATAAAGAAGGTGGCCTTGATGCCATAATGGTCGAGTACATCGAGCACCCAGGGAGTTACTTCGGGAATCGGTCCGTCGTCAAAGGTGAGATAAACGGCTCGTTCGTGCTTGTTCATCCGCCAAAGGGCATCGGGATAGAGCCAGCGGAGAAACCAGGCGGGCTGTTCGATAATCATAATGAGGAGGGAGAGGGGAAAGGGTTACAGCCGAACTTCGTGAAAGGTTGGAGTGGAAAGGAGGAACAGGAAGTTCGTGGAGTAGGTCGTCCGGTGAAACGGAGTCCAAATTCGTAGGGTAGAGGTGATACTTTCGATATCAATAGAAAAGTGTCGGCGCATCCGGCTTTCTCATGAGCCAAGGGAATAAACCCTTCGTTGGCAGTATGAGAAACTGGATACGCCGGCACTTGTTATAAGCGATAGAACCTAACTGACGATGTCAGCCGTTCTTGCTTCTGTGTTACATCTGTTGTTGCTGGTAAACTTTCAGACCCAGGCTGAAGGCTTCCGTGCGTGAAAGCTCGTTCATGCGTTGGGTGTAGAAGGATGCTTGTGAATCCTTGCACTCGCGAAGCACGTGTTCACAGCGAATGTAGCTTGCCGTGAGGAAGTAAGCGGTGCGTGTGTAGGTCTGAATGTGTTCCCAGTCTAACGAATTGAGGTAAGTGAGGTACTGGTCGCAATATTTGAGAATGCTCTTGGCAACTCGTGTGGCTTCCTTCTTGTCGCCCACTTCCATCCACAGAATGGCGAGGTCTGCATCGTCATCGGTGTAAGGAATGGTGGATGCCGGCAATTCAGCTTCACACTTCTGGAGTACCTTCTTTGCCTCTGCCACCTTGCCGCGGCTCAGCAAGCTGTTGGCAAGGGTCTGGAACATGCGGCGGTGGGTGCTACACATACGGCTTACCGTTTCGTCGAGGTAGATGCCCTCTTGCTTCACGTTGCCGTACTTGAAGCGTTCCATCATGTTCTTATACATCAGGTCGCTGTCAATGACTCCACGCTTGCCGTAGTTAAACGGTGTGATGCGGTATGCCAAACCTTCGAGAATGAGGTAATTGTCGAGGTCGGCATAGTTGTCCGTACCGAGTGTTACACTCATGTACATCGGACGTTTCCAGTCCGCATGGGCCAACATCTCGTAAATCATCAAGTCGCTGCGGTAAACGCCGCCCTGCTGTTGGAGGGCATTCTTGAGCGAGATGACCATCTTGTCGGGGATGGAGTCGGGACCGAAGGGCAACAACATGCCGCTGGCCTTAACGGCTTCCTTGTCTACGTTGACTACCATCGAGTCGGTCGGGATGTAACCACCTTCAATCTTCTTTGCGTAGTGGTCCATGATATAGGACACTTCGTAAGGATCGATGTCGGGGTTCTGACGTTTGATTTCGTCAAGCTGTGCCTTGCCCTCGGGGCGGATGGGGTAGAACGTGTGCTTGCCGTTGTCGACGTAGTAGAGACGTTCCCACGTAATCGGCAGGGCGGGAGAGTCGTATGCCGGACGGCGCATTTGGTCCGTGTACCAGTCAGTCTGCAGGTAAGAGAGGTTGCAGACACGGGCATCGGTGCGGTTGCCTTCCACTTCCTGATTGTACCAGAGGGGGAAGGTGTCGTTGTCACCGTTGGTGAAGATGATGGGATTGCCCTTTGCGGGCAGCGTATTCAGATAGTTCTGGCCGAAGTCGCGGCAGGCGAAACGGTCTGAACGATCGTGGTCGTCCCAGGTCTGGCTAACCATTTGCAAGGGAACAATCAGTCCCAAGGCTGAAGCCACGACGGCAGGAACGGTGCGGTTGTTCTTGAATACCTTTTCCAATCCCTTAGCCAAAGCGGCTACACCCAAGCCAATCCAAATGGCAAACGCATAGAACGAACCGGCATAAGCGTAGTCACGTTCACGCGGCTGGCTGGGAGTCTGGTTGAGGTAAAGCACAATGGCCAAACCCGTCATGAAGAAGAGGAAGAAGACAACCCAGAACTGGCGTACGCCCTTTTCGCCTCGGTAAGTTTGCCAGAAGAGACCTAACAGACCGAGCAGGAGGGGCAGACAGTAGAATACGTTGTGACCCTTGTTCTCCTTAAGTACATCGGGCAACTTGCTTTGGTCGCCGTAGAGTGCATTGTCGATGAAGGGGAAACCAGTAATCCAGTTGCCATGCTCCAATTCACCCATACCCTGGATGTCGTTCTGACGACCGGCGAAGTTCCACATGAAGTAGCGCCAGTACATGAAGTTGACCTGGTAGGAGAGGAAGAAGCGGAGGTTGGCAGCCTGTGTAGGCATCTGTCCAGGCACTTCATAACCATCGCGCGTGGAGAAAACGACCTGTTTCATCGGGATTTCACCCATCCACTGTTCGTATTGTCTTGTGTGCTTGGCACTCCACATACGCGGGAAGAGCATAGTCAGTCCGCCAGGGTACTTCACACCCACGGTTTCTTGGATTTCCTCGTATTGATCGGGTTCATCGGCAGAAGCCTTCTCCTTGCGCTGGGTGCGCATGCGACGTTCGTAGTCGAGTGAGCGGGTCATCGCAGCCTGATCCTGTGAACAGAAGGCTTCACCCTTGAACAAGGGGTAGGAACCATACTGCTCGCGGCTCATGTAGGAACCGAGCGTAAAGATATCCTCGGGAGAGTTTTGATCCATTGGCGTGTTTTGCGTCGAACGAATCACGATGACTGCATACGAGGAGTAACCAATCATCACCATCAACATGCAGAGCAAGGAGGTGTTGAGGAAACGTTTACGGAGAATGTAGTTGCCTTCGGCGTCTTTCCACTGCAGAGCGACGATGAGGGCGATAAGTACCACGGCACCCAGTGCCATTGCGGTAAATCCATGTCCCATGAAGGGGATACCCAGCAAAGCGACACTCAAGCAATAAAGTACGTTGGTGCGCATGCGGTTCTTGGTCGTGGTGCTCCAAATGGCTGTCAAGACGATGGCAATCAGCAGGAGGATGTACACAATCATACCCGTGTTAAAGGGCAGACCGAGCGTATTGACAAAGAACCATTCGAACCATCCGCCTACCTTCACGATACCCGGAACGATACCGTAGAGTACGGCTGCTACGAGCAACATGGAGATAATCAGTGCCACCACTGAGCCTTTGAGGTTGGCATCGGGTTTGCGCTTGTAGTAGTAAACGAGCGCGATGGCGGGGAGACAAAGCAAGTTGAGCAGGTGAACACCGATGGAAAGGCCGGTAAGATAGAAGATAAGAACCAACCAACGGTCGGAGTGCGGTTCATCAGCATGGTCTTCCCATTTCAGAATGAGCCAGAATACCAAGGCCGTAAACATCGATGAATAGGCATAAACCTCGCCTTCAACGGCAGAATACCAGAACGTGTCGCTCCAGGTATAGGCCAAAGCACCGGTCAAGCCACATCCCATAATCACGATGGTCTGTGCCCACGAGGTTACGACACCATCTTCGGTAAGGAGTTTACGTGCTAAGTGGGTAATGCTCCAGAAAAGGAAGAGGATACAGAGCGCGGAGAGCAGGGCGGACATGATGTTGACACAAAAGGCCACCTTGGTAGGGTCGTCCGTGAACTGTGTGAAGAAGTTACCCGTGAGCATAAAGAAAGGCGCACCGGGCGGGTGGCCTACTTCCAGCTTGTAAGCTGTGGTAATGAACTCAGGGCAATCCCAAAAGCTTGCCGTAGGCTCCACCGTTGAGCAATAGGTGAAAGCAGCAATGGCAAAGGTAATCCAACCGAGCAGGTTGTTTACCAAACTGTACTGTTTCATAAGAGATTAACGCTGTTTGATTGGTTTGTATGATTGATTTCTTAAATGCGATGGAATGGTCAACGGGAGAGAAAGCGTTCTTCCTGTTGCATTTGCCATACGTAAGAGAAACTCGCTTTCTCCTTACTAATGAGCACTTTAAGAGCCGCAAAAGTAACCATAATAATTTGCATAGGGTGGACTGCCCTGTATTTTAATGATATGCAAAGGGCGGAATGAATGGTGGAAAACAGAACCGTTTGCCAAAAGAGAGGTGATGCTTTTGTGTCTCGGTGGCAGTGAAAGCATCACCTCAAGTGGATGTTAGTTTATTTCGATTTCATCGACAAAAACAAAGCCAGGACGTCCCTTTCCACCGTGCCATTCGGGAATGGAAGGTTCGGACTTGACGATGACTTTAGCATAGCGCACCGTTTGTGGGGTAAAGGTCAGCGCGTGTGAGTAGATGGCATTGCGGTCGGATTCCTTCATTGCCGGGATATCCTTTTTACCGAGCGGTTGGAAGTTGGTGCCATCGGTGGAACCCCAAATCTCGATGGCGCGGGCATCAAAGATCCAAGCTCCCTTTTCAACGCAGGTGTTCAGTTTCAACGAAGAGATAGACACAGCCTTTCCTAAATCAATCACCGCCTCCAAGTTATTACCGACAAAGCCCATCCAGCTGCCACTGTGAAAATTGGTGTCTTCACCAACGAGTCCGTCTGTGAGTAATTGTGCTCCGGCAAAGGCGTAACTGCCGTGAGGAGCGGTCAATAGACGGATGGGACAGGCTGTACTGCGATTAAAACGGATGTTTTTGCTGACTTCATTGCTCTTTTCTCCCTGTCGGAAGGCGGCCGCACGAAGCTGGCAAGCCTGCGTCAGTGCGAGCGGTTCCGTGTAGAGCGGTGAGGCAAGAGTCGGTTCGGAACCATCGGTGGTATAATGAATTTCAGCCTGGTCAAACGTGCTGAGTTGCGCCATGACGGCTCGTCGGATGGTGTCAGTCGTCAGTTGAAGTTTGACATTGTGAATGACTTTGGCATACTGGTAATCTTCGAGTCGGTAGTGATCGAGCAGATGCGGCAGTCGTTTCATGAAAGCCGTGTAGTCTTTCTGTTCGGGAGCACACCATTGAATTTCGCTCAAGGCGGCCATACGGGGAAGTTCCATGTATTCTACCCGACGGAAGTTCTTCATGTATTCCGTCCAACAGTTTGCTTGAACGCCTACGATGTATTTTTGTTCCTCCGGAGAAAGATTGCGAGGCATCGGTTCGTAGCTGTATACCCTTTCAATCGGCAAATAGCCGCCTACGCCATCCACTTGGTGTTGGGGATCGTCGCCTTGGTAATAGTCGAAGTAGAGATAGGTGTTGGGCGTCATGATGACGGGATGCTTCTGTCGAGCCGCCTCGATGCCCCCCGCTTCTCCTCGCCAGGACATGACGGTGGCGTTGGGAGCCAAACCACCTTCGAGCGTTTCGTCCCATCCGATGATTTTACGTCCCAAACGGTTAAGGTGTTGTTCCGCACGACGGATCACATAGCTTTGCAGCCGTTCTTCGGCACTGTGCTTGCCGTCGGCTTCCAAAGGTTCCTGGCGAATGCGTTGTTGGCACTTCGAACATTGTTTCCATTGTGTTTTCGGGCATTCATCGCCTCCGATATGAATGTATTCGGAAGGGAATATTTTTACGATTTCATCGAGCACATTACCGATGAATTCGAATGTTTCCTCCTTGCCTGCACAAAGCACGTGGTCTGAAACACCCCACCGTTGCCATACCTCATAGGGACCGCCCGTACAACCTAAATCCGGATAGGCCGCTAAGGCAGCCTGCATGTGACCGGGCAGGTCGATTTCGGGAATGATGGTGATGAACCGGTCGGCGGCATACTTAATAATGGCTTTGATTTCCTTTTGTGTATAGAAACCTTCGTGTGGGATGCCGTCATAGCGGTCAGTATTGCCCCCAATCACCGTTTGCGGACGCTTCGAACCGATGGAAGTCAATCGAGGATACTTCTTGATTTCAATGCGCCAACCCTGGTCGTCAGTCAGATGCCAGTGGAAGCGGTTGATGTGGTGGAGTGCCAGCATATCGATGAAACGGTAGATGGAATCGGTAGATATGAAATGGCGCGCCACGTCTAAATGGGCTCCACGGTAGCTGAAACGGGGATAATCCTTGATTTCAACCGAGGGAATGGTCATCGATTGGGTAATGCCTACAGGAAGTGCTTTGCGGAAAGTCTGTACGGCATAGAAGAGTCCGGCGGGAGAAGCTCCGTCTAACCAAATGATTTCGCTGTTGGAGCGGATGCGATAAGCTTCGGGATGGGTGTGGTGGTAAGACGTCGTGAGGCGAATGCAGTTTTTTTGAGCCGGCAGATTGGTCACGGTGAGCTTCATTCCCGTGAGCTTCTCGATGTATTGAGCCAAGTATTCTGCGTTTCGTCGGGTTGCCTTATCCTCTTTGGAATAAGAAATCAGTGTGTTCTTGTCCAGTTGGAAGTTACCGCCCGAAGTCGGTGTGAGTACTTTGGGCAACGGAACAACTTGAAAGTCCGCGCTTTGTCCTGATAAATTGAAAGGCAGGAGCGTAAAAAGGCTAAGAAGCGCGATGAATGCGGAGTTTTTAGAGTGAAATCGCATAGTCATATCGTGTTTGTAAGTGGAATGGAAGGCAAAGGTACATTTTTCCTAACGCATGTGCTTCGATTCGTTTGACACTTAAGACGAAAGATTCGTGTGGCTAAAGTGCTGATAGATGAGGGAAAATCGAAAGGTACGGCTTTGTCTGATGCATTGATTGTTTTACTTTTGCATACCAAACATAATTCCTAATTCAAGCTTATGAAACTCTTACTTTTGGGCAGCGGCGGCCGTGAGCACGCCCTGGCTTGGAAAATCGCGCAGAGTCCGCGTATTGATCAACTTTTTATTGCTCCCGGTAATGCGGGTACGGCTTCTGTCGGTACGAATGTGGCCTTGAAGGCTGATGATTTCGAAGGTATTGCTCAATTTGTTGTCAAGGAATCAGTTGACATGGTCGTAGTAGGTCCTGAAGATCCATTGGTAAAAGGCATTTACGACTTCTTCAAGCAGGATGACCGTGTGAAGCAAATTCCCGTAATCGGTCCTTCTAAAGCCGGTGCTGTGTTGGAAGGTTCGAAGGATTTTGCCAAGGGTTTTATGAAGCGTCACGGCATTCCCACTGCGGCTTATGCAACTTTTGACGGAACTCAGGTAGAGGAAGGTTGCCGTTTCCTTGAAACCCTTCAGGCTCCCTATGTATTGAAGGCCGATGGGCTTTGCGCCGGTAAGGGTGTGTTGATTCTTCCGACTTTGGAGGAGGCGCAGAAGGAATTGCGCGAAATGTTGGGAGGTATGTTTGGCAATGCTTCCAGTCGTGTAGTCATCGAAGAATTCCTTTCTGGTGTTGAGTGCTCAGTCTTTGTGCTGACTGACGGAAAACACTATCGCATTCTGCCCGAGGCGAAAGACTATAAGCGTATCGGCGAAGGCGATACGGGATTGAATACAGGCGGTATGGGTTCGGTTTCGCCCGTTCCGTTTGCTACGAAGGAATGGATGCAGAAGGTTGAGGATGAAATCATTCGTCCGACCGTAGACGGCCTGGCCGCAGAAGGCATTGACTACAAGGGCTTCATCTTCTTTGGCTTGATTGATTGCGATGGTCAGCCCAAGGTGATTGAATACAATTGCCGCATGGGTGATCCCGAAACCGAAACGGTGATGTTGCGTTTGAAGAGCGATTTGGTAGACCTCTTCGAAGGGGTTGCAGCAGGCAATTTGGATCAGCGCGTCGTTGAGTTTGACGAGCGTGCAGCAGTTTGCGTCATGTGTGTATCGGGCGGTTATCCTCAAGCCTACGAGAAGGGCTTCCCCATCACCGGTGCCGAAGTGCCGGGTAGTGTAGTCTTCCACGCCGGTACAGCCTTAAAGGACGGTCAACTCGTTACTTCGGGTGGTCGTGTGATTGCCGTAAGCTCTTACGGCAAGGACAAGGCAGAGGCTTTGCAGAAGTCGATGGAAGGTGCCCGCCAAATCCAATTTGAGAAGAAATACTTCCGTTCTGATATCGGACAGGATTTGTAAACTTAGAAGTCGTCTAAACTTTTCTGACGAAGATTTGATTTGGAGATTTATCTCTTCT
>Virginia_p1__coassemble_685_pt1 | contig 88336 bp, 64 predicted proteins | sample Virginia_p1__metabat2_high_PE_007 | metagenome-assembled genome bin Virginia_p1
GGGGTTCTCTTCTACGCTCTGGTTATCAAGGAAGTGAATACGTTGAGATACATTTAAAAGACTGTTTCCGTTTACTTAGGGTTCCGCTTCGCTCCACCCTAGGCTAAGTCCCTGCCACCCCTTCGGGGTTCTCTTCTACGCTCTGGTTATCAAGGAAGTGAATACGTTGAGATACATTTGAAAGACTGTTTCCGTATATAAAAAAAGAAGGTGTATCGTGTAATACGACACACCTTCTTCTCTTGTGTTGGGGCTTTCGGTTGAAAAGCAGAACGATTGTGATTAATTGATTTTGTACTCCAGAGCATTTTCGCTATCCAGGAAGTCGAGCAAGCTTCGTTCTACATTCAGTTTGAATGTACGTGTTTGGAGCAGTAGGCTGACTTGCTTGGTGTGGTCGATGACCTGGAAGTAAACCTCCGTTTGACCTTGATTGCGTTCGAAGACGGAGAGCATCTCGCTGGCCAGTTGGTCTGTCAAGGCGTCTAAGCGGATGGAGATGGTAATTGACTTAATCTTTTGGTCTTTGACATCGGTGAGAAACTCCACGCGCCCGACTGATAAATCATATGTGCCTTCCTTCCAGCGACGCTGTTCCACCTTGGCTGTGATAAAGAGCGAATTGCCCACCGAGAAGTAACCTCGGAGGCGCGCCCAGTCTTCACCAAAGAGCGGCAGCTCACCGGCACCGCTGTAGTCCTCAATCTTGACAATACCAAAAGGTTTGCCGTTGCGGGCTTGCCCCTCACGAATGTCGGTCACAATGCCACCAAAAGTAATGTCGCGGTTGGCCAGTGCGTTGAGGTCAGCCAATTCAATCATGCGCGTCGTGCAGACCTTGTCGATGATAATCTTGAAGGGGTCGAGCGGATGGCCCGAGATGTAAATACCGATGAGGTCGCGTTCGCGGTTAAGACGTTCGAGGTGCGACCATTCGGGGCAGTTGGCAGGGGGTTGAGGCTTGGCAATCTCAATGGTTTCCATCGGACCAAAGAGTGACATGGTCGTTTCGGCTTTGTCCTGTTGGTAACGGTTGCCATAGCGCACAATTTCGTCGAGGAATGTTTCGTTAGCGTCTCCCTTCGTTACATATTGTTCGCGCTTAATGTTGCCGAGGCTGTCGAAGGCACCTGCCAAGGCAAGGCTTTCGAGTGACTTCTTATTGCAGGCCGAAAGGTTGACACGTTCCACAAAGTCATAGATTGACTTGTAGACACCGTTCTGTTCGCGTTCCCTCAGAATTTCTTGTACTGCCGCTTCGCCGACCCCCTTGACTGCTCCCATACCAAAACGGATGTCGCCTTGGTGTGTCACACTGAACTTCAGCAAACTCTCGTTGACATCGGGACCCAAGGTGTGGATGCCCATGCTCTTGCATTCGTCCATCAGTTTGGAGATGGTCGAAATGTCTGCCAAGCTTCGGCTCATCACACCTGCCATGTACTGTGAGGGGAAGTTGGCCTTGAGGTAAGCCGTTTGGTAAGCTACCCACGAGTAGCACGTAGCGTGACTCTTATTGAAGGCATAGGAGGCAAAGGCTCGCCAGTCTTCCCAAATCTTTTCGAGTGCCTTCGGGTCGTGTCCGTTCTTGGTACCTCCCGCGATAAACTTCGGGTACATGTGGTTCAGTTTGTCAATGAGCTTTTTACCCATTGCCTTACGCAGGGCATCGCTCTCACCACGGGTGAAGTCTGCAATTTCGCGGGAGAGGAGCATGACTTGCTCCTGGTAGACGGTGATGCCGTAGGTGTCCTTGAGGTACTTCTCCATACACGGCAAGTCGTATGTAATCGGTTCGTCGCCGTGCTTACGTGCAATGAAGGAGGGGATGTACTGCATCGGGCCCGGACGGTAGAGGGCATTCATGGCGATGAGGTCCTCGAAGGTGGAGGGTTGGAGTTCGCGCAAGTATTTCTGCATACCCGTACTTTCGAACTGGAACGTACCGATGGTGCGGCCGTCGCAGTAGAGCTGGTAAGTCGCCGGGTCCTCGATGCTGATGTTGTCGATGTCGATGGTAACGCCCAGTGAAATGCGGATGTTCTCGATGGCCTCCTTGATGATAGAAAGTGTCTTCAGTCCGAGGAAGTCCATCTTGATGAGTCCTGTTTCCTCGATGACCTTACCTTCGTATTGTGTACAGTGAAGCTCCTCGCCTGTTTCCTTATCTTTGGCAGTCGAGACGGGTACCCAGTCGGAGATGTTGTCACGGCAGATGATGAAGCCACAGGCATGCACTCCCGTATTGCGGACATTGCCTTCAAGCATCTTGGCGTAGCGGATGGTGTCGCGCATGAGCGGGTCTGCTGAAGTTTCGGCTTCGCGCAATTCGGGAATGGCGGCAATGGCATTGTTGAGGTTCATCTTGGGCACCTTGCCGTCAGGTCCTTCGGGAAGTTTGTCGGGGATGAGCTTACAGAGGGCGTTGGAGGTCGAAATGGGGAGTTTCTGTACGCGTGCCACGTCCTTGATGGCCAGCTTCGTAGCCATCGTGCCGTAGGTGATGATGTGTGCCACATTGTCTGCTCCGTATTTTTGTGTCACCCAGTTCAATACGCGGCCACGACCGTCATCGTCGAAGTCGACGTCGATATCGGGGAGTGAGATACGGTCTGGGTTCAAGAAACGCTCAAAAAGCAAGTCGTACTTGATGGGGTCGACCTGCGTAATGCCCAAGCAGTAGGCTACGGCACTACCTGCTGCCGATCCACGACCCGGACCCACACTGACGTCAAGCTCCTCGCGGGCAGCACGGATGTAGTCTTGCACAATGAGGAAGTAGCCCGGGAAACCCATGGTCTTCATGATGTGCAATTCAAACTTGATGCGCTCTGCTACTTCGTCGGAGAGGGGATTGCCGTAACGCTTGTAGGCACCTTCGTAGGAAATCTTGGCAAGGTAGTCGGCTTCGAGTTTGATACGATAGAGCTTATCAAAACCGCCGAGCTTCTTAATCTTGTCCATGCCTTCCTCATCGCTGATTACCACATTGCCGTTTTCGTCGCGGGTAAACTCCTCAAAGAGGTCTTGCTCCGTAAACTTCTTCCGGTATTCCTCCTCCGTACCAAAGTCTTCGGGGATGGCGAAGTTGGGCATAATCGGTGCATGGTCGATGGAGTAGGTTTCGATTTTGTCACAGATGTCGCAGGTATTGGCTAACGCCTCTGGCAGGTCAGCAAATACCTCGTTCATCTCAGCCTGCGTCTTAAACCATTCTTGCTTGGTATAAAGCATACGGTTGGGGTCATCGAGGTCACGGCCCGTCGAGAGGCAGATGAGGCGGTCGTGGGCTTCGGCATTCTCCTCGTCGACAAAGTGACAGTCGTTCGAGCAGATGTATTTTACCCCCGTCTTCTGAGCCAGTTCGAGAATGTGCTCATTGACTTCGACCTGGATGGGGTAGGTCTCTCGGTTTGCGCGGATGGCTGGGTCCTTCACCTCGTGGCGTTGCAATTCAAGGTAATAGTCGTCGCCAAAGACGCGCTTGAACCACAGGATGGCTTCTTCTGCCTCCTGCAATTGTCCCTTCATAATCTTCTGCGGCACCTCTCCACCCAAACAGGCTGAACAGACAATGAGTCCTTCGTGGAACTCCTCCAAGTCCTTGTGGTCGGTACGCGGACGCATGTAGAAACCATCGACCCACGAACGCGAAACCAATTTGATGAGGTTGTGGTAGCCCTGTTCGTTTTTAGCTAGTACGACCAAGTGCCACCCCGATTGGTCTACACGTTCCTTTTTCAGATTTTTATCCCTTCGGCGTGATACATACATCTCGCAACCGAAGATAGGCTTGAAGCGTGCAGCCGGTCCGTGCTTTAGCAGTGTGGCCTCACAGTCAGCAATCAGTTCGTCGGTCGTCTTGCCCTCATCGGGATTGTTGCCTTCTTTATCCAACTTGGGTTGGTACGTACCGTCTTTAAGGGCGGTCAGTTTAGCTTGCGCCTCTTTGACCGCCTTTTTGGCTTTTCCGCATACCTTGTTGGTGTAGTTAAAGAATTCCTTGATGCCCATCATGTTGCCGTGGTCAGTAATCGCCATACCGGGCATACCGTCACGAATGGCTTTATCGACCAGGTTGGGGATGGACGCTTGTCCGTCAAGGATGGAGTATTGCGTGTGGACGTGCAGATGAACGTAGGGTTGCATAGGAATAATTAGAAAGAGAAGATTGAGAGAAAAAAGGGGAGGAACCAAGAGGCGAATTCGAAGGAAAGCAGGAATATCCCTACCGCTACTTTCCGGTTTCAGTCCCCCTGTTAGTCAGGTAAGACTCGCTGTGGGGAGGGTTCCGACCCGAGCAAAACTACAAAAACTAGCATAGACGGGAAAGCGTTTCTTTCTTAAAACTCCCAATCGCGAAAGAAAAGGCTGATTCCTTTGGATAGTAAGGCAAGTTTCTCTACTTTTGCAATCAGTCATTTACAAACATATTTTTATTCATAATAAATTTCTAACATCATGAGAGTTATCATCGAACCTGATTACGAGAAGTTGTCTCAATGGGCTGCTAACTACGTAGTAGACCGCATCAATGCAGCAAACCCCACGGCTGAAAAGCCCTTCGTACTTGGTTTGCCTACGGGTTCTTCTCCGCTGGGTATGTACAAGGCCCTGATTCAGGCTTACAAGGACGGTCGCGTGAGCTTCAAGAACGTGATGACCTTCAACATGGACGAGTATGTAGGTCTGCCCGAGTCACATCCCGAGAGCTACCACTCTTTCATGGCCAATAACTTCTTCAACCATATCGACTGCCCGAAGGAAAATATCCACATCCTCAATGGTAACGCTGAAGACCTCGTAGCTGAATGCGCTCATTACGAGCAGATGATTCAGGAAGCAGGTGGTATCGACCTCTTCATTGGTGGTATCGGTCCTGACGGTCACATCGCTTTCAACGAGCCGGGTAGCTCACTCACCAGCCGTACACGTCAGAAGACGTTGACCACGGACACGCGTGTAGCCAACTCTCGTTTCTTCGGTGGCAATCCTGACAATGTACCTGCTACGGCTGTAACGGTAGGTGTAGGTACGGTTATGTCTGCTAAGGAAGTGCTCATCCTCTGCAACGGCCACAACAAGGCTCGCGCTCTCCAGGCTGCTATCGAGGGTCCTGTAACGCAGATGTGGACTATCTCTGTTCTCCAGATGCACGAACACGGTATTATCGTTTGTGATGAGGCTGCTTGCGAAAGCATCACGCACGGTACGTACAAGTACTTCAAGGATATCGAGAAGGACAACCTCTAATCAGCTACTCTCCGCTGTGTCCCGCAATGGATGTGGGATAAGGTAAAAAGTAAATCGGTTGACAACTCCGCGAGGAGATGTCAACCGATTTTTTCATTGGGGTATATCACTGCTCACCCTTGATTTCGGGTGAGTGCTATTTTACTTGCGCATGGCTAGTGCTAAACCAAACGGTTTAGAGTTTGCACAGCGCACGATATTCACAGTATTCACAATGTTCCTTAGGCCCTCTTTTGGGGTTGGGAGGAAATTCCGTATCAGGATTGATGAGGGTAGCTACGGTTTCTATCAAGCGTTGTTCAAACTCGTCAGCAATCTGGTGGAAGTTCGTGATCTCCATGCCATCAACCGTCGTAAAGGGAGCGAAATCACGTTTGGCCAAACTCGGAATGTAGAAGAGCATGGGTTGAACGGGAGTAAGGGTCGTTTTGGTTATCATCAGCGAATAGATGAAAATCTGCATCGGGTTTTCAGGATATTTCTTTGAACCTGTAGCGACCGAAAAGAAATCATCGAACTTGTATGATGTTGCTGACGTTTTGTCCTTTCCCGTCTTATAGTCAATGACGCGAAGAACTTGCGTTCCGTCAGGAAGAATCGCTTCGTCAAATCGGTCGATATACCCTTTGAAGGTAAAGGGAACAGTGATTTCCTGATTGCCATCGAAGAAGGGAATCGGTAAGACAACCGAATGAACCGCTTCGTTATGGATGATATGTAGTTTGTCTGCTGCCGCTGATTGGTCGGTGAGGGCTCCCGTTTCGTACTGCAAGAGTTTTTTGAGGTAATTGGTGAGTGCCTCTACCGTAATCGGGGTTTGCTGAATGTTTGAGTCAGCTTGTTGGGCACATTCCACAAAGGCTTTCTTGACGATACCTTCCAGTTTGGCTTTGCAGTTTTTATCTTCCAAATATTGCTTTAGCGTAGAGGCATTGATGAAGTTGTCTTTTGCATGCAATTCCTCCGTCAGCAGTTTGTCTGCTGCTTCGTGAAAGACTGTACCGAAGTCATTGGCATTGATAATCGGGTCTTGCGTCTGAGAGCCTTTCAAGTGCATAATGTAATGGAAGTAGAACTTTCGGGGACAAGTGAAGTACACCTTGACTGCCGAGGGTGACAGTTGTGTGAAGAGCGGTCTTCGCTTCTTTCCTTCTACCTGCGGAACGTGGAGCGGCTTCATGTCAGGGAGGTTGGGCGGAATCGGCGTGCTCACCAGGTTCATACGCTGAATGTGGAATCGGTCAAAACCTTCTACAAGGAGTGCCTGCATGAAGCGTGACATTTCCCCCTTTTGGGTACCTTCGGTAGAGTTGTTGTAGACTAACCGCACGTGTTGGGCGCGTTGAATGAGTCGGTAGAAGTAGTAAGCATAGACCGACACACGGCGGTCGGGAGTGGTCAGTCCGTGCATTTTCTTTACCAAGAAGGGGATAAACGAGGTGTCGTTTCCCTTTTGAGGAAGTACGCCTTCGTTGACCGAGAGAAGAAGCAAGTTGTCAAAGTCCAGACAGCGTGTTTCGAGTACTCCCATGATTTGCAGTCCGACTGCTGGTTCGCCGTGAAAGGGAATCGACACGTTACTCATGACCTTGCGCATCAAACGACAGAGGGTGAAGCGGGTTACGTCGAGCACACTTTCACGGGGAGTCTCTGTGTCGGTCGTTCCAGCAAGTAGTTGTTGGAAGCGTTGCGTAATGGTATATGCCTGGTAGCAGGACTCCGTATAGAGTTGGTAGAGCAGTTCGCCTTCTGGGGTGCGTTGTTCCGTACCGTCTTCCCTTTTTACCTTATCCGTCAGGTCATCGATGTGTTTGGATTCGTTATCAATAACTTCAGTCAGTCGGTCTAAGAAGGCTTTGCAAGCACGAAGGCGTTGGGCCGGCGTATCTTGTCGGGTTTTAGTGCCTTGGGTCGCTTCTTTGCGGTCGTCTTCGCGCTCTGTTTCTTCCATCAGTTTGGAAATCGTGGCGAAGATAGGGGTATGCGTAAAGGGAAAACCCTTGGTGATGTTAGCTTCCTTGACATGGGCGGGCAATGCCTGGATGACGGGTTGGAGTAAGGCTTCGTTACAAAGTACCACAGCTGTGCGGCGTGCCTGGTCGGGACGATAGTTTTGGGGGTCGGTTAACCACGTACGGACACTTTCAGCCTGGATGGTTTCAGTAGAAGCACTGACAAACTCCATGCTGTGTTGTGCGCGGTCGGACTCAAAGTTACTGAACGAAACGTCGACCAAAGCATTGGGAAAATCGCTTAAGTTCTTTTCGAGGAAGAAGCCCGCCTTGGCTTCCTGAGTGCGGGAATCTTTATCATCCGGGTTGACATACCAGGTGTCGTAATCCCAGTAGAACAAGCCCTTGCCGCTGTCGCGCAAGCGGGAGAAAACCGTATGTTCGGCGCGATCAATGGCATTGAATCCTACTACTGCGATATGGCTGATATGTTCAGGCAAAGTGGCATGACCGTTTTGCCAGTTTTCAGCTACCTCGCGGAAGAGTTGTCCTTCGTAGGCCAGTCCTTCGGCAGCCAGTTCTTCGCGCAGACTTTGATAGAGTGGGAGCATGACCTTCCATAGCCGTTCGAAGTGACTGCGGAGGTGAGAGGTACTCGCCTTCTTGAAATCACCCGAGAAGCGTTTGAGCAGTTCCGCCTGTTCATCGTCCAGGCAGTCAAAATGTTCCAATTGTGCATAATCCTTGACATCAGCAAAGAGTTTGGAAGCATCGGCCATTTGCTTGTCTACGTCATCAAAGTCAGCAAGCAACTGTTCCCCCCAACCATAGAAGTTGTCAAGCGTTTCCTCGCTCTTCGTTAAGCGAACATAATGCTTGTAGAGCCGACAGACCGTTTCGATTGGGTCGGCAATTTGTTTGGGACTGAAGGTTGAGAAGAACTCTGTAATCGACATAAACTGCGGCGACCATACCGGTTGGTTCGCTATTTTAGCCAGATAGTCGTTGAAGAAGAGGCTTGCACGTTTGTTGGGAAACAAAACGATGGTATGGCTGAGGTCGTTACCAAAACGGTGGTAAAGGTCGTTTGCAACGAGGTAGAGAAAATCTTTCATGGGAGATGAGAGGGGGAAGTACCTCTACACTCTTGTGTAGGTGTTGAAATTTATCTTACATCATTCAGTCAGATTGCTTGCACATACAATCATGCAATTGGATGTATATCTATAATTTTCAGCACCTACTGATTAGGGCAGAGGTTATCATGTTACTATTTGAAGGATGGTAATCGGGAGTAGCGGGCTATGCTCCAACACGCTTATCAGCGTATGGGATATCTGATACTCCTAAACTCAAAATATCGATGACTCATCTTATGAGGCTGCATCGTGGGCAAACCTGGATAAGGTTTGTGATCACACGATACGAAGCGACAATAAGGTGTGTCTTCGATATTTTGAACAAGGAGCATACTGAGCGAAGCGTAGGTGTGCGGGGTTGAGCCGTCAAACGGCACCCGTCCTTACTTCTTCAGTTCCTTAACCTTACTATGTTGGTAATAATGGCTGAGAATGTCGCGATAGCTGTATCCCTTGGAAGCCATGACGGCAGCACCGATTTGGCACATACCGACTCCGTGGCCCCAACCCGCACCGAGCAGGACAAAGCGACGGGGAACGTGGGTTTGTGGGTCGACCTCATGACGTTCCACGATGAAGGCGGCACTGTAAAGGTGGGTATCGGAAAGGAGACGTCGAATTTCCAATTCCTTGCCAATGACCATTTCCCGTTTTGTGCCGACTACGCGCAGTTTGATGAGTCGGCCGCTTGCCCCGCGTTCTACGGGTTGAAGGTCGACAATGTCACCTAACTTTTCGTTCAATCGTTTCTCAACGAGTTCGCCCAACTTCTCTTGCGTCAGTTCCACTCGCCAACGGTAATAGTCTTTGGTCTGTTGGTCGTACGTATTGAGTACTTGTGCCAGCAGATGCTCGTCGGTAGTGTGGCAGAATGAGTCGGGTGTCTGGCGAATCCAAGCTTCGGCTTCGCTTTCCTGGGTGAGGTCGGGGAGGGGAGCATTGTCTGCGGTATCGCGAACGGGTGAAAGGTAATCGTAATCAGCCTCATCCCAACATGTGCTGTATCGTTCGGATACCCCACCGCAACACTTCGAGAAGCGGGCATCACAGAGTTTACCGTCGTACATCAACACCTCGCCGCGTGTAGCTTGCACGGCTTCACGTACAGTAGGCAATGTGGCACGCGTAATGCCTTGGTAGCGTTGGCAATGGTCGTCGGCACAAACGTCAAAGAGTTGGTGGTCCGAACGGTCGTGCCAGCGAATCAGTTCGCCTTCGTGGCGTACAAAGCTGAAAAAGGAGGCAGGTTTGTCAGCTCCTAACCGGCGTTGCAACATCTGGCTGTACACCCAACTGCGGGATACCACAGCATGGGTCTTGAGTAATTCAAGGGAAGAAGACGCATTCATTTCCGAAGAAATGACACTTTCGAGATAGTCCTCTACGGGCAGTTCGTTGATGACCACGAGTTTCTCCTCGTCTACAATCAGTCGCAGACATCCCTGGAAAGTTTGCGCCTCGCGTTGTTCCCAGTGGAAGTCAATACCGATGGTTACGTCCTTGAGGGTAAACGTAGCCTGTTCGTCGGCAGGTGTGAGGAGCAGTTCACTGTAGATATTGCCGTTCCACTCTACGCCACCGTCACGATAGACCGCTGTTTGTTCACCACAAACCGTATTGCCTTTGGCACTAAAGTTGCCGTTGAGTGTAAAGTGAAGCTCCGTGGTTTGCATAATGCCTACTGCTACATCTTCACCTACGATTTCGGCCAGTCCCGTTTCTTCTGTTGTGTGCGTTTCCGTCTTTCTGCGTCCACTGTGCAGTTTCTTCGCAATTTGGGACATTTCCCCTTCAGTCAGCGAAACCTCACGCAGGATGTTTTGTGCTTGTCGGGGAGTGATTCGTTCGAAGTCCTCCTCACGCGGTGTGATCAGCAATCCGCCCATGTCGAGTGCCCCCGGACTGACAATGCACTGCGACTTCCCTTCTGCAAAGTAGCAGTCGGGACGGTGCTTGCGACGAGGAAAGACCACCATAATCAGGTAATCTTCCTGAGTCGGTCCGCCTTCCTGTCGCCAAGCCAGGATATTCATGTCGGGTTCCGAACGGCGGTCGTCTGTAGGCATCACCTTGAGCAACTTTTCTAAAAGCAACGGACTGGACTGTGAGGCAGGTCCCTGTACGACAAAAGCGGGACAAGCATAGTCCTTCAACAGGAAGATTCCCCCGTTCTTTGGGTCGTAACCCAAATCCTCCAGTTCCGCTTCTTCCTCGCGTGAAGTCGGATAGATGCGTTCCAGGTGGTTTTCGTAAAGTTTCCAATCCCGTTCGATGGGTACGATGCCTCGGTGACCAGCCTGTAAGTGGGCATGATCAGGAGCAGAAGCTCCGCTACGTGCCCCGTTGTAGAATACTAGGTAATTGGGCAGTTGCCAAACCAAGCGGTCGAGGGTGTGAGTGAAGCGATGTACACTTTGCGGCACATGGCGGCGCGTCGGTAGCGTGAGGTGGTGGGGCAGGATGGGGAAGGGATTGACCAATACTTCGAGGCTGCCCATGACCGGCATTTCGCGTTGGGCTTGCGGACGGTTGTGGTCACAAAGGAAGCAGGGACGTGCCTTTACGCTCTTCTTGTCAATCTTAGCCCCCGTGCTTACCATGCGTGACGGGTTGTATTGCACACAGAGTTCACCGTATTCCAAAGGAAGTGCACGGGTTCGCACCTGTTGCTCAAGGGCCTCGAAGCGTTCCTTCGCCTCTTCCCATAGGGTAAGCTGACGATCAAAGAAGGCATTGATTTCCGTTTCATCTGCCAAGTGATTCCAACGGGCAATCATCGCTTGGCGCGTTTCGAGTTCGATGGTGCGCAGCGAGTCTTTATAGAAGTTATTGCGGTTTTGCTTGTCAATGCTGAGTGCTGCATCCGAGTTTCCTTCCCAACGGCGGCAGAGGTAAAGTTCCTCGAAGATACGTCCTAAGCGGAAGTGGCGTGAGAAAGCCAGTCCCAAGGCATAGTCTTCGCCGTAGCTGGTGTTGGGAAATCCGATTTGGCGCAGTACGTCCGTACGGAAGGCGCGTGGGGCTCCCAGTCCGTTAATGCGAAGTGCATTGTTGCGTCCGTTGTCGGGAGTCCATTCCGTGTGTGCAATGAGTCCCGGTGGTAAGGTATCGAGTTGGAAGTTAACCATGCGGTAACTGCCTATGACCATGGCAGCACGTTGGGTGCGAAAAGCCTCCACAATGCGCGTCAGGGTGTCAGGTCCCGAATAGAGATCATCTGAGTCCAATTGTACCGCATAGCGTCCGCATCGTTCGTCGCGAATGGCTAAGTCCCAACATCCACCGATGCCCAAATCTGTGCGTTCTGGACGAAGGACAACTACTTCAGCACATGCCGCATAGCGGTTGAGTACTTCGGCTGTACCGTCAGTAGAATGATTGTCGACGACGATGACATTAAACGGGAAGTCGGTAACCTGACTCAAAGCACTGTCAACCGCATCACCAATGGTTCGGGCTCGGTTGCGTACGGGAATAATCACACTGGCTTCCACGGGATAGTCGTGGGTGTCGGCTGGCAGGTCATCGTATTCATCGGGAGCCAACCACGCACCAATGTGCTTCAAGTGTTCTGTGCAGGCACGTTCCATTTCCTGCTGCACCTCGCGGTTAGAGGGATCGACGTAGTCAAATTGCTTTTCGCCTGAAGCACGGAGGTCTGTTTCCGTTTCCTTATAGAGCGGTTCAGGCAAGTGAGCCACTTTCCCTTGGGCACTTACGAAGAGGCGTAACGCATAGAGAGCGGCAAGGCGGAAACGCGGACTGCGTTCACCGCCGAAGAAATGACGTAACGCACTGCTACGGAAGAGCAACAACGAACCAAAGTCAAAGTCATCGCGGAGGGCACCTTGCTGGTAGTCGAGGGTAGGATGGAGCCCGGTCTCGTCGTAGCGGTCGGTGTAGAGCATCAAAGACGATTCGGGTGAGGCTGAACGTAAGGTGCCGTTCGTGTTTTCAGCGACTTGCATCATCCGTTCGAGGGCACGATAACCCAGTTCCAACGTGTGCGGACTGAGGTACATCACGGTGTATTTTGCCTGTACCTTCTGCATTACTTGACGAAGAAACTTCGTTCCGCGCAGGTTGTCCGAGGTAATGACGTGCAATCGTGCATCTTGTTCCGCACGACTTTTCGCCTCCGCCTCATGCGGTCCGACTAAATAGAGACGTTCTACGCTCACACAGCGCAGGATGTCCGTGATGGTTTGTTCGATATGGGGATTTTGTGGCTCGTAAGCCAATATAAAATCAATAGAAGCTTTCATTGTGATAGAAATGGCGTCAATGAGAGATAAAACACGTGTTTCGTCTGGCTGTGCAGACGAAACACGTGCAAAGTTAATTTCTATTTCGACTCAAGTTGCCGAAATAGGGGAAGGATTTCTCTTGTTGTGTGGTGTTTCTGTACTAGCTTCCCTGCTTTTCCGTGTTTCCTTTTCCTTTCCGTTTCCTTTCGTCGACCGTACGAATACATTCCTCCCTCCTGCCAGACACCTTGAAATAGCTTTCGGTACAAGGTTGGTCGAATCTTGCGAACGTGGATGCGCTCCTTGTTCGGATGAGTTATGAACGCCCAGCCTGCATTGTTCGTTTGAGAACATCATAATTGTCCGATGGTGGGTAGAAGGACAAAAAAATAGCTACGGAATTGTCATTCTACCCGAAGAAGGACAAATTGCAAAGCAAAAAAATGTCTGATGGCAGATAGAATGACAAATATTTAGTCGTAAAATTGTCCTTCTTCGGATAGAATGACAATTTCCAACATACATCCATGTCCTTGAAGCCTGTCGACGAGCCTGTGAGCAACCTATGAAATCGATGTTTTTGAGCAGATACCCTCATGTAGGTATTGCCTAAGAGAGGCGAAGGCAGTAATTTTGCGGACTTTTGGTAAGAAGCTCCTTTCGTCTTCGTTTGATCGTTACCAACGACGGATACGCAAGATTCCCACTAACTTACCGAATAGTAAGTGGGCTTTAAGAGGAAGCCTGTTTCTCAGGTCAGGGAACTTAAGAGCATCGTACAAAGCGACTTTTCAAATCCTACATTCCCAGACCTTCTATCTCTTAACTATACTTATTTGTACAATGAAACTATCCGACCTCCATACGGGAGAACGCGGTGTCATCGTCAAGGTGGCAGGTCACGGCGGTTTTCGTAAACGCATCGTTGAGATGGGGTTTGTCAAAGGTAAAACCGTCAAGGTGATACTCAATGCCCCACTGCGCGACCCGATAGAATATGAAATCATGGGCTACAAGATTTCGCTGAGACGAGAAGAGGCTCGACTTGTCGAAGTTATCAGTGAAACGGAAGCCGAAAAAGACGTACGCTTACACGCGGAGCAACACCTCGAAGCTTTGCCTGCTAAAGCGGATGAACAGGAAGAAATGCGCCTGCAACTCGATCGGCACATGGAACGCATGGCGGCTGATCAACGACGCATCATCAACGTGGCCTTGGTGGGCAATCCTAACTGCGGAAAGACTTCGCTCTTTAATATTGCTTCGGGCGGTCACGAACACGTGGGTAACTACAGTGGTGTGACGGTCGACGCCAAGGAGGGCTTTTTCCGGATGCGGGTACGCGTTCCGGCAGAACCCGGAGGAAAGGCTGAGGCTACGCGTCGCGGGCGTACGGCAACCTGTGCGGGGTGTCAGCTCTGTACGGCCTGTGAGAGTGCGCAACAAACGTGTTCGAACCTTGTCGAGAAAGAATACAATTTCCGTATTGTCGACCTGCCCGGCACGTATTCCCTTTCAGCCTATTCGCCTGAAGAACTCTATGTGCGTCGTCACTTGATAGACCAGACTCCCGATGTGGTAATCAATGTGATTGATGCTTCCAACTTGGAACGTAATCTTTATCTTACTACGCAACTCATTGACATGAACCAGCGCATGGTAGTTGCGTTAAACATGTATGATGAAGTGCGTCGAAACGGGGACAAACTTGACTACGAACAGTTGGGAAGTCTGTTGGGAGTGCCGATGGTGCCGCTTGTGTCGCGAACGGGAGAAGGAGTGCGTCAACTCTTTGAAAAGGTTGTAGCTGTTTACGAGAATCAGACCGACGAAATGTTGGCGCGTCATATTCACGTCAATCACGGAGCAGAACTCGAGCAAAGTATTGATCGCATCAAGTTTATCTTTCAAAAGAACAAAACACTGCGCTCCAAATATTCAACGCGTTACCTCTCGATCAAATTTCTGGAAGGGGATACTGAAGCACAACGTTTGGTTGAAACCCTGCCCGAACACGATGAGCTTGTAGCAGCACGCTACGACGAGACGCAACGCCTTAAGCGCGAATTGCATGACACCGCAGAGAATGCCCTCACGGATGCCAAATATGGATTTATTCAAGGGGCTTTGCGTGAAACTTATCAGCCGCATGTCGCTCCGAGCAAGCACACGATGACGGAACGTATTGATTCCATTGTGACCAATCGCTTTTTGGGATTTCCGTTGTTCTTCTCGGTGCTCTTCCTGATCTTCTATGTTACTTTTGCTTTGGGCAGTTATCCGATGGACTGGATAGATTGGCTCGTGGCGCGTCTGTCTGACTTTGTGGGTTATGCCATGCCCGATGGAATGTTGAAGGACATGATAGTCGATGGTGCCATCAGCGGTGTCGGGTCGGTCATTGTCTTCTTGCCCAACATCCTGATTCTGTACCTCTTTATTTCTTTATTGGAAGATACAGGTTACATGGCGCGTGCTGCTTTCATCATGGATAAACTGATGCACCGCATGGGCTTGCATGGTAAGTCTTTTATACCGATGGTGATGGGCTTTGGTTGCAATGTGCCGGCAGTGATGGCTACACGTACGATAGAAAATCCGCGCAGCCGTTTGATTACGATGCTCGTCTTGCCCTTCATGTCCTGTTCGGCGCGCATCCCAATTTACGTGGTGTTGATCAGTGCCTTCTTCCCCTCCCAAGGCGCTTGGCTGATGTTAGGGCTTTATGCACTTGGTATTTTGGTCGCTGCCTTGGTGGCACGCCTTTTCAGCCGTTTCCTTTTGCGAGGTGACGATCTTCCCTTTGTGATGGAACTTCCGCCTTATCGTATTCCTTCTACGAAGTCAGTCCTGCGTCATACTTGGGAGAAGGGTAGGCAGTATTTGCAGAAAATGGGTGGCATTATTCTGGTGTTCTCCTTGATAATATGGGCTTTGAGCTATTTCCCACGTTCGGAAGAGGCTTCATCTGCCGCCGTTCCGTCTCAGACTGTAAGCAGGGTACAGCCCAATGATACGCTTGCAGTTCCTGCACAGATAGCTGCTCCGGCAAAGTCCTTACAAGCGGAAACTACGACTGCGCTCACAGAGGTACAAACGCAGACTACTTCGGAGGAATCTCCTTCCTACCTGGAACATTTGGGACGCTTTATCGCCCCCGTCTTCTCACCGATGGATTTTGACTGGCGTATGACGGTCGGCATTCTTTCGGGTATAGGTGCCAAGGAGTTGGTGGTCAGCACGTTGGCGGTGCTTTATGCAGGTGAAGAAGTAGACGCCGATGCGGCAGCTACTGACAGTGCCTTGTTGACAGCACTTCGTAATTTCATGACACCCGCTTCGGCATTGGCTTACCTGGTTTTCGTTTTGTTCTACTTCCCCTGTATAGCCACAATCGTTGCCATCAAGAACGAAACGGGAGGTTGGAAATGGGCGGTCTTTACGGCCTTTTACACGACAGCCCTCGCCTATGTTGCTTCGCTTGTAACCTTTGTACTGATGGGGTAGAGCTTCCTACATAGAGTAGCTGAAGTGTAGCAAGCTTTATGCTTGAAAGTAGGGTGAAGAGTTGATGAGTTTATGCGTAAGATTCAGAAATGTATCGTACAATCGCATAAAATCATCAACTCTTCACTCTTTCTCTACCTCTGTTCACCTTATTCCCTTCGCCAATTGCGCATTTATGCGTAAGTTTGCGCTCTCAAAATCGGGTAGGTTTCGGTTAGAAAAGGGATGAAACCTTTTCTTTTTGTGTCTGTTCAAGTCCCTTCAGGGCTTTTCTCCTTACGCGATTTTCAATCCCATTCGATTACAAGTTAGATTCAAAATCTGATTCCAATGTCTTGTATATTGCATATTGAAACTTCTACGGAAGTATGCTCTGTTGCCCTGTCACAAGACGGGGTATGTCTGCATGAAGAGGTGGCTGAAAACGGTCCTTCTCATGCCCAACTCCTGGCTGGCTATGTGGCTGAGGCAGTATCTTTTGCCGATAGTCATGCCATTCCCATTGACGCTGTGGCAGTAAGTAAGGGCCCGGGTTCATACACGGGACTGCGTATTGGTGTTTCTGAAGCCAAAGGTTTGGCTTACGGTCGCAATGCGCGCCTGCTTGCGGTGCCTACGCTTCAGTTGCTGACCGTCCCGGTGTTGTTGCACGAAGAGTTGCCCGAAGATGCGCTGCTTTGTCCCATGATTGATGCTCGTCGCATGGAGGTTTATTGTGCGGTGTACGATCGCGCCCTTCAAGAGGTCCGTCCTACTCGTGCGGAAATTGTTGATGAGAATTTCCTGGCAGACTTGTTGGCAGAGCATCCCATTTACTTCATGGGGAATGGTGCAGACAAGTGTGTCGATACATTGAAACACCCCAATGCCCACTTCCTTACGGGTATCAAACCGCTTGCCCGCAACATGGCTCCGTTGGCTGAAAAGGCCCTGGCACAGGAGCGTTACGAGGATATCGCTTACTTCGAGCCTTACTACTTGAAGGAGTTTGTGGCTACGAAGAGCAAAAAGTTGCTTTAATCTTGAGAACGGCAATCTTTGTCGAAAGCACTTAGGAGGAGTACTGTGCACGTTGCCGGACTCATGCCTACATTCTCTCATTTGATGAATATTATGACTGATTCTTATACATACAAACGCCTGAATCCCGATACGGAGCATTCTTGCATTTACAATTCGAACCGTGCTCGGTTGAAGATGCCCGCTTACGGTCGGGTGGTGCAGGATATGGTGGAATATGCGTTGACACTCGAAGATCCTAACGAGCGGCAGCGTTATGCGGAAGCCATTGCTGACGTAATGATTGAACTGAAGCCCGAGCTGAAGGATGAACAGGATTATCGCCAAAAGATTTGGAATCATTTGGCTTATATCGCAGACTACAAGTTAGACATTCAGTATCCCTGTGAAATTATGAAGGAGGATGCAGAACATCAGCATCCTCGTCACTTAACTTATCCGAAGAAAAGCATCTTCTTCCGCCATTACGGCAGACTCGTTGAGCAGGCGGTAGATATCCTCAAGGATATGCCTGAAGGAGAGGAGCGCGATGCGCTGGTTAAGTTGGTCGGGAATCGCATGAAGCGGAACCTTGCTGACTGGAAGGGCGATGGTGTAGACGATCGCAAGGTGGCGCACGACATTGCTTTCTATACGGAGGGTAAGGTAAATCCGGATTTCTCGCAACCGGGACAGCAACTAATGCCGATTGGCGAAAACCGTTTCCGTACGCGTAAGAACAAACAGAGGTAGATAACCTGAGCTAACGAATCGTTGCCGTTAGCTCTTTCCTCTTTTCCCAAACTTCTAAAACTCTTTCTGCTATGAGTACGTTTGTGATAGAAGGCGGTCACCGCTTGAAAGGTGAAATCACTCCGCAAGGTGCTAAAAATGAAGCCTTGCAGGTGATTTGTGCCGTGTTGTTGACGGCCGAAGAAGTGCGCATTCAAAACATTCCCAATATATTGGATGTAAACAACTTGATTGCGCTTTTGGAACGCATGGGGGTTACGACCCATTGGAATGCAGAGGGAGATTGTACCTTCTGTGCAGCTCAGGTTAACTTAGACTATCTCGATACGCCCGAGTTTTTGGAAAGCTGTGCCCGTCTGCGTGGCTCTGTCTTGTTGATTGGTCCGCTGACTGCGCGTTTCGGACGTGCCGTAATTGCTAAACCGGGTGGAGATAAGATTGGTCGCCGTCGCCTCGATACGCATTTCTACGGATTGCAAAAGTTGGGTGCTCGCTTCTTCTATGATGACGATTTGGGTACTTATCACATTGAAGCAGAAAAGTTGACGGGTACTTATATGCTTCTCGATGAAGCTTCGATTACGGGTACCGCCAATATTATTATGGCGGCTGTACTTGCCACGGGAACGACAACCATCTATAATGCTGCCTGTGAACCTTATATTCAGCAACTTTGTCACATGCTCAATCAGATGGGAGCCCGTATCTCTGGGATTGCTTCCAACTTGTTGACGATTGAGGGTGTCAAGGTGCTTCATGGAGCCAAACAACACCGCATTCTGCCCGATATGATTGAGATTGGTTCGTTTATCGGTATGGGTGCCATGGTGGGCGACGGATTGACCATCCGTTGTGCTGGTGTGAAGCAATTAGGTATTATTCCTGAAGCTTTCCGCCGATTGGGTATTCAACTTTATATCAAGGGTGATGACATCTTGATTCCTGCACAGGAACATTATCAGATTGAGTCGTTCATAGACGGTTCCTTCATGACTCTTGCCGATGCTCCCTGGCCAGGATTAACCCCTGACTTGTTGAGTGTCTTAATCGTAGTGGCAACCCAGGCACGCGGTTCGGTATTATTCCATCAGAAGATGTTTGAGAGCCGTCTCTTCTTCGTCGATAAACTGATTGAGATGGGTGCGCAGATTATTCTTTGCGATCCGCACCGTGCAGTGGTGGTTGGTCATGACAACCAGATTCGTTTGCGTGGCCGCCGCATGGTTTCTCCCGATATTCGTGCCGGTATCGCTTTGCTCATTGCCGCTTTGAGTGCAGAAGGTACGAGTCGCATTGACAATGTAGAACAGATTGACCGTGGGTATGAATGTATCGAAGAGCGACTTCGTAGACTCGGTGCTCATATTGAACGCATTGATTAAAGTGCTTCCCCTCGAATAGGGTAAGCGGCAGATTGTGATCTATCGCATTTGCTCTTTGTTTCCTCCACTCTTTCAACTAAAAAACTTTTCAACTCCTCAACTTCTCTCTATGATTCGTAACGAAGAAGTTTTCAAAATAGGTTATATCAGCAAGCATCGTGGGTTGCGTGGCGAGGTTGAACTTGTCTTTACGGACGATTGTTTTGACACCGGCACTGCCGACTACCTGGTGCTTGATATGGATGGCATCTTGGTACCTTTCTTTTGGGAAGAATATAGCTTTAAGAATCAAGATACCGCTATTCTCAAGCTCGAGCAGATTGATACCGAAGAACAGGCACGTCGTTTGGTCGGGCACAGTGTGTTCTATCCTAAAGCGTGTCTTCCTGAGGTCGAAGAGGGAGAAGCTACGTTGTCTTCTTATCGTGCTTTAACCGGATTTGCAGTAAGTGATGAACAAGGAGCACCGTTGGGTACGGTTCTCCATGTTGACGATTCGTCAGCCAACATTCTCTTGACGCTTGAAACTCCTGATGGGCGTGATTTGATGATTCCCTTTCACGACGATTTCTTGGTTGACTTCGATCTGCACGCACGCACGTTGTGTCTTGCCTTGCCCGAAGGCCTCCTTCAACTCAATGATTAACCTTTCCAGCGGAAGGGGTGCTCCTTTGCGCTCTGTCAGTGTGACGGAGTAAATGAGGTGCACCTCTTTCGTTTGTATTATTCTGTAAATACAATTTCATGAAACGCATAGCTATTCTCGGATCGACGGGTTCTATCGGTACTCAAGCCTTAGACGTCATCCGTCAGCACCCTTCTGAATTTGAAGCCCGCGTATTGACTGCAGGCAGCAATTGGGAACTGCTGGTGAAGCAAGCCCGTGAATTTTATCCCGATGCCGTCGTTATTGCCAACGAATCATATTACGATGCGGTATGTGAGGCGTTAGCTGACTTGCCTATTAAGGTTTATACCGGAAGCGATGCTCTTTGTCAAGTCGTAGCATCGGATAGCATCGACCTGGTGCTTACTGCCATGGTTGGTTTCGCAGGCTTGCGTCCGACTGTAGCCGCTATTCAGGCGGGTAAGACGCTCGCGCTGGCCAACAAGGAAACGCTCGTTGTAGCAGGTCGGTTGATTCGTAATCTTTGCGAACAGCACCGCGTAGGCATTCTCCCCGTAGACAGTGAGCACTCTGCTATCTTTCAGAGTATCAATGGTGAAGCGCACAACCGGGTGCGCCGTATCTTGTTGACTGCTTCGGGCGGACCGTTCCGTCACTTTACGGTAGACCAACTTCGCGAAGTGACTCCCGCTCAGGCTTTGCAGCATCCCAATTGGAAAATGGGTGCGAAGATTACCATCGATTCAGCTACGATGATGAACAAGGGCTTCGAGATGATTGAAGCCCGTTGGCTATACGATGTGAAGCCGCGCGATATTCAAGTGGTAGTTCATCCCGAAAGTGTCATTCATTCGGCTGTAGAATTTGATGATGGTGCCGTGATGGCACAGCTTGGTACTCCAGATATGCGGCTTCCCATTCAGTATGCTTTCAGTTATCCTCGCCGTTTGCCACTCAATGGTGAACCGCTTGACCTCTTCTCTCTTGGTGCCTTGCATTTTGAACGTCCCGATGAAGAGCGTTTCCCCTGTCTTCGTTTAGCTTATGAAGCTATTGAGCGGGGAGGTAATATGCCTTGTATTCTGAATGCAGCCAACGAAGTCACCAATCTGGCTTTCCGTGAAGGTAAAATCTCCTTCTATGATATTTCAGACTTTACAGAGCGTGCCATGAAGCAGATGTCCTTCCTTGCCGAACCGACACTCGATGAACTTTTCGAAACTGATGCGCAAACGCGTCAGATGGTAGAAGCATATTGTGTTCGTGGTTAGAGCTTGTTTGTGACCAAGTTACAGTGATTTACGTTCCATAAAGACTCTTCTAAGTAGTAACATCTTCAAACATTCCGATTCCAGTGGAAATTTTTCTCATTCGAGCTTTACAGCTCATCCTTTGTTTTGCCCTCTTGATTCTTCTGCACGAAGGTGGGCACTTCCTTTTTGCCAAACTCTTTAAAGTCCGTGTCGAGAAGTTTTGTCTCTTCTTTGACCCTTGGTTTACGCTGTTCAAGTTTAAGCCCAAGAAAAGCGATACAACGTATTGCCTCGGTTGGTTACCTCTGGGAGGCTATGTGAAAATCTCGGGCATGATTGACGAATCTATGGACAAGGAACAAATGAAACAGCCTGTTCAGCCTTGGGAATTTCGTGCGAAACCAGCTTGGCAGCGCCTCTTCATTATGATTGGTGGTGTTCTTGTCAATTTTGTGCTTGCCTTCATCATCTATGCAGCTGTGCTTTTTACGTGGGGACAAACTTATGTGCCCATTGAGAAAATGACGCATGGATTTAAGTTCAATGAGCAGGCAAAGGAAATGGGATTCCGCGACGGTGACATCTTGCTCGGTACGAATGAAAAGGACTTTGTAAAGTTTGACGGCAATGTTTACCGCGATCTCAGTACGGCTCAGTTTGCCAAGGTCTTGCGTAACGGTCAGGAAACCAAGGTCTACTTGCCTGGTGAAATCAATATGCTTGAAATGATTAAGGAACAACCTCGCTTTGTTGATGTGTTGGTTCCCTCGATTGTTGACAGCGTTACGGCAGGTACTCCTGCGGCTAAGGCTGGTATTCAGCCTGGTGACCAGATTGTGGGAATGAACGGTAAAACTTTCGAGACGGTCAATGACTTCAGCCTTGTACGTGGTACGATGGACGATGTGCTTGCCGCCGCTTCTCCCGCAGACAGTGCCCGTTTGCAAAATGTGACCTTGTTGGTACGTCGTGCAGCTACACCTGCTCAGACAGATACACTTCAGCTGAAGTTAGGTAAGGATTACGTATTAGGTGTGGGATGGCTTACCCCGATGAAGGAATACGAGAAGGTCACGAAGACCTATACATTCTTCGAAAGTATTCCTGCTGGTATTGCTCATGGTTGGAGTGTACTGACGGGCTATGTAGATGATCTCAAGTACCTCTTTACTGCTGATGGAGCTAAGAGTGTTGGTTCATTTGGCGCCATTGGAAGCTTGTTCCCTGCGACTTGGCAGTGGCCCGTTTTCTGGGAGATGACTGCATTTATTTCGCTGATTCTGGCTTTCATGAACATCCTGCCGATTCCCGCCCTTGATGGTGGTCACGTCTTCTTCCTGCTTTACGAAGTTATAACACGTCGTAAACCCAGTGATGAGTTTATGGAACGCGCTCAAATGGTCGGTATGATTCTTCTCTTTGCTTTGATGGCACTTGCTGTCTTCAATGACTTCCGCAATTTCGTGTTCTAAATGTGGGTATTGGGTTGAAGTCCTTTTCTCAATGGAAAGGCCTTCAGCACTTCTAACAGGTTAGCAATTTACAAGTACTCATATATAATAAACGTCCCCGTAACCTCTTTGGGTTGCGGGGACGTTTTGTTTAGAAGCTTCTTGATTTCGCCTTGCTTAGTTTACAAAGTTCCAGGACAAGCCGATACGGAAGGTAAGTCGGTTGAGCGGATTGTGTGGTACGAGGAAAGGCTTTCCTGCACCCGATGAATAATTAACGTGTGAGGCCATCACGTAGAAGCGCGTGCGTTTCAAGTGGAAGTTGGCATACACGTTGACAAGGGGATAATTACCGACTTTTACGCGGTGTTGACTGTCCTGCACGACATATTGTCCGATAATCGGAGAGTAAGCCGGTGCATAATAGGGGGTGAAGTAAGTGAGGTCGGCACCCAATTCTGTTTGCAACACCTTGGCTATGCGGAAGAGGAGGTAAACATTCGTATAACCTGTGAAAGCAGGAAGTGGCATCACGTCTTTGTTGGTTGTTGCCTGATACGTCAGTTCGTTGTCCCAATGGAATACGCCCCAATGGAAATTTTGATTGAGCGTTAAGGCAAGCAACTGCGTGTTTTTACCAGCCTGTTCCACTCCGACCGCATGGCGATAGCCTGTGAAGCCATCTTTATGTTCGAAGGGGGTAAGCGTCTCCTTGAAGTAGAGGTAGTTTTGAATGTTCTCCAATGAGGCTGTCAGTGCTGTTTGGCGATAACGCAGGGTCGCATTGACGCGTGCCCGGAATACTTTGTTGAGGTCCGAATGGTCCCACCAAGCGTTGCGTCCGCGATAGTGGCGGAAGTAGAAAGAAGGACGCTCGTTGCGCACGAAACCATTGAACTCAAAGTGTAGCGAATCGCGGCGAAGGGGAATGTGGAAGTTGGCATCAGCTTCGACATTGAATTCCCCCCAATCGCTTCCTGTCGTGCGGATTTCACCCAACACGTTATAACGTACGAAGCGTGATTGCTGACTAAGAATCTGTCCGCCAAGAGTGATATAATTCTCTTTGAAGTGGGTCTTCGTCTGCTGACGTTGAGCGTAGGGAAGACGGAAGTCAAAGGCTGCATACTCGTGTTTGGCAAAGAGTCGAAGTCCCATCTTCATCCATTTATTGAAGCCTTCGTGGAGTTCAATAGCGAATGTATTCTCAATGCTGAGGTGGTGCGTGCGGTCGTTGGCCGAGTCACCGGGCAAAAAGAAATCTGTAAAGTAGCCAGGGTTTTCCGCATTATTTCTTTCGTTCGAAAGAAAGCGGCGCGTGTTGTCGTCTGCGCGGAAGGTGTGGATGAAGGAAGTTACGGGGATAAATTCCGAACGAATGTCGAGTGAGTCCGAAATAGCTTCCTTGTCTGTCTGGGCAAGTTGTCCATCCGTAGTGCCTTCGGGCAGTCTCGGCAATCGGGGTTGCACCTTGGGTTGGTTAGCGAGCGAGTCGGTTGCCGAACCTACGCTGTCTGTCAGTAATTGAGGGGTGACAGGCGCAGGATGTGCCTTGCGATATTCCTCAGTCCAGGGTAATTGGTCCTGGCGAAGCAGGTTGCCTTCCGCATCGCGGTAACGATGGAACCCAAGACTGTAACGATGGGTGAGGAAGACTTGATTGCCACCCAATTTGTTCCAGGCACGTGCCAGGTTGATCGGCATATCGGCCGTACCGTATTTGGTCGGGAAACTTTCGGGGCGATTGACATAGTCGTCGTTTTCGATGCCACCATTTTCGCGCGTCTTGAGTTGGGTATGTTGCACCAAGGCATGCATCTGATATTGGTCACCTCGATAAGAAGCATAGAGCGTACCGTCGAAGTGAGCTGTTGATTGTCCCTGGTAATAGCCGCGACCATAGAGGTAGTCGGCCTTAAATCCCATACCGAAACGTTTCCCCGCATTCACTGCAAAATAGGCGCGGATGCGGTCTTCCCCGTTCGTCTTGTTACCACAAGAGTGGTAAGTGAGGTTGGTAAAGGGTGAACGTGTATTGGTAAAAAGCAGTTGGTCTACTCCCTTGAGGAAAAAGTCGTAAGGCAGTTTAAAAAGGAAGGGATTGGTTTGCATATTGGCTCCCTGGTCTGTAAAGAGACGGCTGATGCGCGGCGCTCCAAGATTACCCAAGAAGTTATAGCGTCCCGTCGGGCCAGAGGTAAAATTCTCGTTTTGAAAGCCGTGTGGGATGGTGTCATATTGTGCTGGACGAATGTCACCAAAGCGCGGATTAATTGTCCAAACATAGATACCCTCGGGTACATCGGTCGTTTCTGTAGAGTCGCTGCTAAATCCGCTGCCTCGTTGCTGCGGATCGTTGAAGATGGCATCGCGCACCTGAGGGGTGAAATGCTGTGCCTGACCAGTCAGTGCTGTGAACAGAAAGAGGGAGGAAAGAATGGGGAGTCGTTTCATTGATACTTCTCAATTAGGGGGGCAACAGTGTCATCACCCAGTTGCTGCGCTTTGTTTAGAGATTGTACGGCTTCAGCCTTTTTACCCTGTTCGCCGAGTACGATACCGATGATTTTGTAGCAATCCGGATTTTCAGGCAATTCCTTCAGCAAGGCGCGTGCAGCTCGTGCAGCCGTGTCAAGTTCGCCGATGCGTAACAGCAGATAAGCTTCGTCCAGCCGGTAAGGAAGGGGAGTGGCAGACTGGACTATGGCAGAGTGTAAGTCGTCGAGTGCCTGTTGATACATACGTGCTTCGACTTCTGCTAGGTGACGCAGGTAGTAGAAGCGTTCGTTGAGATTGCGCGGACCGACCAGCTTTTCATATTCGTTGTAGTCAAAGACCGCTTCGCGGAAACGCTTGGCTTGAATCAATCGTTGGGCTCGTTCGAAGTAGAAGTGAGCGTGGCGTGCATTAGCGGGTTGGGGCAAGTGGACAATGCAACTGTCTAACAGAGCGATTACCCGTGTCGAATCCGTACCAGTACGTTCAAGTGCGCGTGCAGCAGCAAAGAACGTTTCGTAAGAAGCAAATTTTCGGTCTTCACAAGCACTATTGAAGCTTTCGTAAGCACCAGTATAGTTTCCCTGTGCATAGCGGCAATTTCCCTGTTGCATCAAGTAGAGCGTGAAGGGATGAATGGTGTAGGCCTGAGTTGCTTCTGCTTCGGCACGGGCCAAGGTCCACGTGGGGTAGACAGGAAGCGTGTCGCCCTTAGCCACCACCGTTTGGTAGATCAGTTGACTTAAGCTGTGGTGAACGGCATCGAGTTTGGTACCCGTTGTGTCTGCTTCAGCTTTGGCGAAGGCTGTTTGGAAGTCGGCATCTGCACCCGCATAATCCTTGAGTGAAGCTCGGAAAGAAGCTCGGTTCATGTAGCCATCGGGCAGAGTGGGGTAGGCTTCCACAAAGTCATTGTGAGCTGTTTGCAGACTGAGCGTGTCTGTCTTGGGAATCATAAACAAGTAGGCCATCGCTTCGCTCGATTTGGCTGGTAAAGCTTTGGGAATGTGGATGGCACGAAGGTCATTGCTGAAGGCTGAAGTTGGACGTATGGTCAATTCGTTGAGAAAACGGGCATCGATGGCACAAGCCGTTGTAGCTGATGCATTGACATTGCGCTGTACGACCGCCATGAGATTGCCTGCTTCGTCTATCAGCGGACACGCCATCAGCGAGGCATCGTTGGCCACACTGACCTGGTAGTAACGATATTGATTGAATGCCTCATCGCCGTTGACCTTGACTGCTTGAAGCGTTTTTTTCTTATCCGAGGAGTAGCTTACAAGTTGCCAGTCACTGCCTGTTGTTCCAGCTGTGTCTGTCAGTCGGAAGAAATCCGTCGGTTTGGTTTGTGAAGTGCTGAACTTGACTAAATCAGTGGTCGCGTCACCGCCCAAGATACGTACGACTTGATGCTTCTTTCCCTTTGTGTCTATCACTTCTGCGCGTGCAGCGTCACGTAGCAGCGAGTAGGAAGTAGCGGCATGACCTTGTGCGTCAATGTAGAAAGCTGTGCCCGAACGGAGCAACTTTCCGTTGGCATCGTAAGCAAAGAGGTTGAGCATCGCCTTGTAAGCCTCTTTAGGCATTACGTCGGCAAGCGAAGTATAGGGAGCGACAGCCAACAGGGCTGTAACGAGGAGTGATTTATTCATATTGCTTAAATAGATGGGACTGTATGTCTGATGTAAGGAGGTGATTTGAATGAGGTATATCGTGTGTCGTCAATGCAAGGGTGTTAAGCGATGCGGATGCGGAGGACGGTATGTTTGCCTCCACGTGGGTCTTCTCTTTTCGAAAGAAAGCATCCTGAGTAACTTTGCGATTTGTCTTTCTACAGGGAGAAGGACAAATTGTAGGCTGAAAAATTGTCCGATGGGAAGTAGAAGGACAAAAATACAATCAGAAATTTGTCCTTCTACAGGGAGAATGACAAATTGTAGACTGGAAAATTGTCCGATGGGGAGTAGAAGGACAAAAACACAATCAGAAATTTGTCCTTCTACAGGGAGAATGACAAATTATAGACTGGAAAATTGTCCGATGGGGAGTAGAAGGACAATTTTTAGCTTGAAAATGCTTGGGCGAAAGTTTCGCCAGTGCTTCTCCACAAGCGAAAGAGCCGGGGCTATCGTTGTAGCAAGGCTTGCGCATTGTCGATAGCCGCCTGTGAAAGTTCAGCGCCAGAGAGCATGTGAGCAATTTCCTCAACCCGTTCCTTTTCGTCTAATGGAACAATGTGGCTGCGTGTTACGTCGCCAGTATCTTCTTTGTAGACTTTGAAGTGGTGGGTGCCAAGTGCCGCGATTTGTGGCAAATGGGTAATGCAGATAACCTGGCAGTGGGAGGCAATGTCGCGCATGACTTGTGCCATGCGTTCAGCCATGGTGCCTGAGACTCCCGTGTCAATCTCATCGAAAATAATGGTGGGTAAATTTTTGCGACGGGCAATGAGAGCCTTGAGCGAAAGCATGAGACGAGCAATTTCACCACCAGATGCAATTTGACTGACGTCTTGGGGAGGAATGCTCTTGTTGGCAGAGAAGAGAAAGACCACCTTGTCTGCTCCTGTTGCGTCGGGTTCGGGGCGTGGCGTGATGGAAATTTCTATTTTGACGTTGGGCATCCCCATTTGCTGCAGAGCTGTAGTCAGCTCTTTTTCCGTCGTTTGAGCTGCACGGCGTCGTCCTTCTGTCAGTCGGGCCGCAGCAGTATTGCGCATAGCAGTGAGTCGGGCCACTTCTTCCGTTTGGAGGCGAATATCTTCGTCTACATTTTCGATGTCACTGAGTTGCTTACGGATTGATTCCCCTACAGCAAGCAGTTCTTCTACAGAATCAACGCGGTGTTTCTGCTGTAATGTATAGAGTGTATTGAGCCGCTCTTCGATGAAACGCAAGCGTTCGGGGTCATAGTCAGTTTGCTCAGCCAATTGTTCGAGTTCCCCCTCGATATCTTCCAATTCGATGCGGACACTGCGCAGGCGTTCGGCAAGCTCTTCGGCTTCGGGATGCTTGTCGGCAATGTTGCGCACAGCATCAGACGCTTGGCGAAGGTGGTGTGTCATGCTGAAAGTATCAGACTGAATCAGTCCTTGTGCCGTGTAAAAGGCTTGTTTGATGTCCTCCGCGTGACTTAGGAGATTTTGCTCCTTTTCGAGTTCCTCCTGCTCGTTGGGCTGGATGTTAGCTTCGTCAATCTGGTTAAGCTGGAATTGCAAGTATTCTTCGTCACTACGTCCCTGCGCTGCCCGCTCTTGGAGTGCTTTGAGGCGTTCGATAGCTTGGCGGCATTGGTTATACAGGCATTTGTAGGCGGCAAGCGGTTCGGTTTGTCCAGCCATTACGTCGAGTGTTTCAATTAAGAAAGACTCATTACGAATGAGCAGATTCTGGTGTTGCGAATGGATGTCGATAATCGCTGTACCAATCTCTTTGAGCTTGGCAATTGCTACCGGAGTGTCGTTGATAAAAGCCCGACTTTTGCCCGATTGCAACACTTCTCGGCGAACGATGCATTCCTTGGGGTCGAAATCAATATCGTTGGCAGCAAAGAAGGGTTCGAGATCGAGTCCGTTGATGTCGAAGGAAGCTTCGACCAAACATTTCTTTTCTCCCGTCTGGATGGCTTTCGCATCGGCTCTGCCACCGAGCAGGAGGTTGAGTGCGCCGAGCATGATACTCTTACCGGCACCCGTCTCGCCTGTAATCACCGAAAAGCCCGGCATCCAGTCGATGTCGAGCTGTTCGATCAAAGCGTAATGTGAGATGGTGAGATGATGAAGCATAAATCCTCTTATTGATTGATTTGTCGCCAATAAGTGTTTTGCGAAGGATTGATGCGCGAGAGGGTTTCGACAATCTCTTCCTTTTCCTTCGCATTGCCGTGGCCTTTATAAATGGAGAGAATCTCGTCGCGTTTGTATTCCGTAAAGATTTGGGGCAACATACTCATGGACTTGTTGTCCTTGGCCTTTCGCAGAAGAGTGAGGGCTTCCGTAATGCCTGCTCGGCCACGTTCGGAGTTTTCACTCATCACGTCCAGTCCCTGGCGGTAGTAAGCATATTGCAGTTTGCGGAAAGGCTCCATACCTCCGTCAAGCAAGTCGGTGATGAGAGCGTGGCGGTTTTTAGAGTCATCAAAAGCCTTCCAACCTTTTTGCGTAAGCCCCTGTGCATTGGTAACGATGGTTTGTGCCGTCTGGAAATATTCCGTACCTCCCATGGGAGCCATGGCATCCATATCAAACCCGATGAGCAGGTAAACGTAATAACCGAGTACGGCAGTGAGATTGTTGTCTATGACATCCGGACGAAATTCAATTTGATCGTACTCTTGATAGTTGAACTGAAAGTTCGGGTCATTGAAGGCAAAGGTCGTCGTCGTATAGGTTGAACCATAAACGGGGCGCGTTGCCTGTACGTTAAGGGCGCATTCAAAACTGTTTTCGGAAGTAGAATACTTCTTGACCGTAATGCTGAAGTTGCATTGAATACGTTCGTTGCGCTTAAACTGCAGGTTGGTCCAATGTCGGTCGTTTAGGAACTGTTCAAGAGAAGTTTTGAGCGTTTCAAAGACCGAAGTACTCGTACCCTGTACCTGTTGGTGATTGATGGTCACACGCGCATCAAGCTCTTGAGCAAGAGCCTGTAGCGGCAGGAGGGGCAGAATTGTGAGAAGTAGACGGGCGAACATAGACGGAATATATTGGCTGAATGGGAGTAGAGTAGGAGTGACAAGTTTAAAGGTAGAGAGCAAGGAATCTGTCAGTAGCTTGTTGGGAGATTTCGGTTCCCTGTGTGACGTGATGAATCTGCTATCTTCTATCTTGTGGCTTAACGCGTTTGCAGTCGTTCTGCCATTTCCTTGACGATATCTTCCGCGACTTCCAACTTACTTTTCAATGGGAAAGGCTTTTCTTCTCCTTCGGTCGTCAGAATCGTAATCTTATTTGTGTCGTGGGCAAAGCCTGCACCAGCATCCCGAAGGGAGTTGAGCACGATGAAGTCGAGGTTCTTGCGTTGTAGTTTGCCGAGTGCATGTTCACGCTCGTTGTTCGTTTCAAGTGCAAAGCCTACGAGACATTGGTCTTTGCGTTTCATCTGTCCCAAACAAGCAGCAATATCCTGCGTAGGAACCAAGTCGAGATGAAGTCCGCCAGAACCTTCCCGCTTAATTTTTGTTTCAGCCGTTTGAGCCGGCGTAAAGTCCGCTACTGCTGCACAGAGTATCGCCGCATCAGCTTTAGGGAATAAGCGGGTAGTGGCTTCGTGCATTTCGGCTGCACTGACTACGTCGTGGCGGTGGATGCGTTCATGTTGGGTCGTAAGGGCTACGGGACCGGAAATGAGTTCAACCTCAGCTCCTTGTTGGGCACATACTTCAGCCAGTGCGAAGCCCATCTTTCCAGAGGAATAGTTGCCAATGAAACGTACCGCATCAATCTTCTCGTGCGTAGGTCCAGCTGTAATCAAGATGCGCTTTCTTGCTAAGGGCAAGGGACGTTTGGCTTCAGCAAAGAAGTTCTCGAGCACGTGAAAGATGTTTTCCGGCTCTTCCATGCGACCTTTTCCTACTAAATGGCTTGCCAGTTCTCCTTCCGTAGCCTCAATGATGTGATTTCCGTAGGAACGGAGCGTAGCCAGGTTTTGCTGCGTTGCTTCGTGGCGGAACATATCCAAGTCCATAGCAGGAGCTACAAAGACCGGAGCCTTCATCGAAAGATAGGTAGTGATGAGCATATTGTCAGCAATGCCGTGTGCCATCTTGCCTAAAGTTGAAGCTGTAGCCGGTGCAATCACCATGGCGTCAGCCCAAAGACCCAGGTCTACGTGACTGTGCCAGGAACCATCACGCTGGGCAAAGAACTCCGAAATCACAGGCTTCGATGTTAAGGCCGAAAGGGTGACCGGAGTGATGAATTCCTTGCCCGCCGGAGTGATAACTACTTGCACTTCAGCACCCGCCTTGATAAAAAGGCGGATGAGTGAGCAGGCTTTGTAGGCAGCGATACTGCCTGTAATACCTAATACAATATGTTTGCCGTGAAGAGGAGAAGTCATAGGGAAGTAGAGATTTGAATGCGAAATAATTAACGTTAGATACCTCTCAGTTTGATTCGCATAAATGCCTGTTTGGTATTTTGCGTAAAGTCACCTTGCATGACCCAATTGAAGTAGCCTGGATCGCGTTGCAAGACTTCGGCTACAGGGCGACCGCGATATTTACCAAAGTTGATGGTTTCGACATTCTGATCGTTGTAGACAATGCGTCCTGCAAGGTCCACGTTGCGGTTGCGACGAGAAAATTCAGCGAGAAACGCCACGTTGTTTTTCAATGTATCGGCATAGCGATCTAATTGAGCTTCGAGAACTTCCAATGTAGCCCGTGTATCGGCTTCAGCCGTGTGGGCATCTGTCAAGTCTTTGTTGCAGTAGAATTTGTAAGCACTCGTTAAGTCGCGACGTTCCATCTTGTGGAAGATGCCTTGCACGTCGACCAGGCGGGCTCCCGTTACATCGTAGTCTACTCCTGCACGGATAAATTCTTCAACCAAGAGCGGAATGTCGAAATGATTCGAATTGAATCCGGCCAAATCACAACCTTCGAAGTCGCGAGCTATTTCAGCTGCTTTCATCTTGAAGGTCGGACAGTTGGCTACATCTTCATCGTAAATACCGTTGACAGCCGAAGCTTCTGCACTGATATGAATCCCCGGATTAAAGCGTTGCGTGACGACTTTTTCTGTACCATTAGGTAAAACCTTGATGTAACAGAGTTCCACAATGCGGTCGGTTGCGATGTTCAGTCCCGTAGCTTCGATATCAAAGAATATAATGGGACGAGAAAGTTGAAGTTGCATAGAAAGAGGAGATAAAACTAACTGAACGGCGTACTCCGCATGATGAGGGCACTATTTCGTGAATAGAAAGTCCCAGTAGGGAGAAACGTCGTTCAGTTAACAAGTAGTAGAATGTCAGTTTGTGTGTGGAGGGGAGAGGACTACCTTATTTCCAAAGTTTTAGAAAAAGGCATCCTATCATTCACCGTAGGTAGTGCGCTTTAGTCTGTAAAGATTGAAGGCATGATCAGCATGATTACCTCTTCGTTCTCTTTTTGCTTGAAAGGCATAATCAGTCCTGCACGGCTCGGGTCAGACAGTTCAAACTTGATTTCGTCTGCCTCAATGTTTTGAATTAACTCGAGAAGGGTAGAGCCCTTAAAGGCTATGCGCATAGGCGCATTCGAGTAATCACAGAACATGGTCTCTTCTGCAGACTTTCCGTATTCCATATCCTGGCTGGAAATCTTCATTGTGCTGTTCTCCAACTGGAATTTGACAAGGATAGAACTGGGGTTGGCACAGACCATTACACGACGCAATACGCTGATCAAGGCTGCGCGATTAACCGTAACGATGTTCGGGTTGTTTTGGGGAATGACCATGCGGTAGTTCGGATATTTACCATCAGTCAAACGGCAAATCATGGTAAAGTCCTGGGTGCTGAATACAGCTCCCTTGTCCGCAAAATTCATGGTCACGTCGTTTTGTTCCTTGGCAAGCATGCTGCGGAGCAAAGATGCGGGACGCGTATTGAGGAGGAATGTTCCCTCAACAGGTTGCTCACCGATGTGGGTCTGCGTCAATGCCAAGTGACTACCGTTGCTAGCCACCATTGCCAACATGCTGTTGCGGATATCAAAGCAGATGGAGTTCAATTGAGGACGGAGTGTATCGTTAGCTACGGCAATTGAAGCGCGACCAATACCGTTGTTGATGAGTTGGGCATTGATTTGCAGTGAAATCTTCTTCTCATCGTCTAATGAAGGTAAGGGATATTCTTCTGCAGACTGAGCCATCAGTCGATACTGACCATTTTGGTAAACGATGGTCATCTCGTAAGACTCCATGTTGATATAGAATTCCAGGGGTTGTTCCGGAATTTCTTTGATGGCGTCTTGAATTGTTTTGGCGTTGACCGCAAAGGTTACATCCGAATCACACTCGTTGAGCGTAAGGTGTGAGATGATAGTCGTATCCTTGTCTGAGGCTGTAATCGTCAATGATTGGCCTGCTGTGCGGAAGTGGAAACAATTGAGGATGGGTAACGTGTTCTTTGAAGCGATAACACGACCGATCGTGTTGAGATGATTCGAAAGCGTAGTGCTTGAGATGACAAATTTCATGGAGAGGCTTGTTCGTTTGTTTTTGAATTGAGGGCAAAAGTACTCAAAAAAAGCCGAGAGCTAGAAGAATACTTTTGCATTTTCAGTTAAGACGAAAAGAAAATACTAATTTCGCACACTGAAAAAAGTAAACATCTAAATACAACATATCATTATGGAAATCTCTGGAAAAATCATTGCAGCGCTTGAACCGCGCGGAGGTGTATCACAACGTACGGGTAACACTTGGAAGTCTCAAGAGTTCGTTATCGAAACCCACGAGCAGTATCCGAAGCGTTGTATGTTTCGCGTATTCGGTGAAGATCGTTTGCGTGACTTCAATATTCAGGTAGGTGAAGAGCTCACAGTTTCATTTGATATCGATGCTCGCGAATACCAAGGCCGTTGGTATAACGACCTGACTGCTTGGCGTGTTCAGCGCGGTGTCGTTGATCCTAACGCTCCCGTAGCCGGTATGTCAGCTGCAGCCGCCGCTCCTGCTGCCGCACCTGCTCAAGCTGCCATTCCTTCTCCTTCAGTTGCAGCAAGCGAAGGAACAGCTGACGATCTTCCTTTCTAACCTCCTTAGCCTCTTTAGGCATAAGCGTTCCTTTTGCCCCGAATCTAAGCCTTTTCCTGCTTGGTTTCGGGGCAAAATGTAAATACACGTATCCTTTCCGATTTATGCGTTTGTTCATCCGAATACTGAAACTTGTCGTTATCCTCTTTCTTGTCTCGACGGTATTGATGGTATTGTATTATCGTTGGCGTCCCGTTTCATATACACCGTTGATGCCTATACGTTACGTACAACACCTCATAAAGGGAGAAATCCAACCCATTCATCATGAGTGGGTTCCGCTGGATAGTATGTCGCGCTACATGCCCATAGCAGTAATAGCTTCCGAAGACCAGAATTTTCTACATCATCATGGCTTTGACTTTACGGCCATTCAGCAAGCCGTAGAAGAAAAACGTTCGCGGGGCAGGGTAAGAGGAGCAAGTACCATTAGTCAACAGACTGCCAAAAATGTTTTTCTGTGGCCCAGTTCTACTTGGATACGAAAAGGATTTGAAGCCTATTTTACGGTCTTAATCGAACTTCTCTGGCCGAAGGAACGAATCATGGAAGTGTATCTCAACAGTATTGAGATGGGACCTGGAATCTATGGAGTACAAGCGACAGCTCGTCAGCATTTTGGTTGCAATGCCAGTCAATTGCGTCGTTCCGATTGTGCCCTTATTGCCGCTACTCTTCCTAATCCGAACCGCTATAGTTCGGTCACTCCTTCTCGCTATATGCGTAAACGTCAGAAGCAAATTTTACGTCAGATGAAGCATATACCGCTGTTCCCGATGTCTTCCAAGTAGCAGAAAGGAGTCGCTACCTGTATACAATACGGGGTTATAAAGCATCCCTTGATGAATGGATTATGAGGAAAGTCTCTCAATTACCATATTCGTCAAGACGTGGCTTTATAACCCCGTAGGTGTATGTAGCAAACAGGTGCTGCTTTATCCTTCCAGTATTTCTTCCAGTGAGGTGATAACCCGATTAGGAATACTTTCATCGCGTTCTACCTCTTCCCATTCTTCCCCTTTGAACCAAATGGTCTGGCAACCCACTTCATGGGCGGGCAGAATATCTTTTGTATAGCTGTCTCCCACCACAATACATTGTTCAGCTGAACAACCCGAAGCGGCTACGCCAAGGCGGAAAATTTCGGGATTAGGTTTGCGTATCCCTACCGTAGCACTTTCTACTACCGCCTGGAAATAACGGTCGATGCCGTAAGTGCGGAGAATAGTCGGCAGATTGCCATAGAAGTTGGATACAACGATTAATGGATGGCTTTCTGCCAGTTGGGCCAATACATGAGCTGAGGCTTGTACGTGTCGGCGAGCATAGTTGTCGCAATAAAGAGCCACACGATCAGCTAAATCCCCTGTAGCGGCCAATGAATCGGGAAGGAGGGAGGTATGCTGTCGCAGGTATTCCACTTCCAGCATGGTCTTCTTACGCAACAAGTCAAGGAAGTCATCGGTTGGACGGATGTAAGGATGGCGTGCCAATGCACGTTCCGCAAAGACATAAGCCGGACGAAAATCAGTGTCTGCAAGGGACAATCCTGCTTCACGAAAACCTTCATGAAGTACATAGAACCAATGGCGAGCAGCAGTATCAAGCGTTCCGCCGTAGTCAAACAGATAGGCTGTAGAAGACATGGAGAAGGGTTTGTTGGTTATCGAGTTTGGGAATAAAGGGGATTTCTTGTTATTTTGGAAATAAAGATTTGAGTCTAACTTGAATATGTATTGACTCGTGAGCTAAGAGTAACAGAGAGGGCAAGCGACCATTATGAGTTGGTGACTTCCTCTTCTCTCATGATACGCTTGTTGCCTACTTTGACCAGGCTGACCCCAATAAAAATCCATACAAGCTCACGTACACGTGTGTAGAGGCTGGTAAAGATACCAATACCGGGGGCACTGAGTCCGAGGATTTTGACAATGAGTGAAAGTCCGCCTTCACGAGCTCCAAGTTGCATCGGAAGGAAGAAGAGTAAGTTACCGACCAGCGAAGAGAATGCCAGTACGAGCATGCCATCCCAGAAAGTCAACTGCACGCCCAGTGAACACAAGATGAAGTAGTATTCCAACGAGTTGATGACGCGTGCAACGTATTCGTAAAGCAGGGATGTATAGAACGCACGAGGTTGAGAATGCAGGTACGCAATGTTTTCATCCACTTGCTGCATCTTCTCTCCGTTCTTTTCGTAGAATTTGTTTGCCCATTTCTTTACATAGGGCAAGTATCGAAGCGGCTGAAAGAGCTTGACGATAACGCCCCGTTTATAGCAGAGATGAAATACAAACAGAACGGCGATCAGCACGGCTGTGAATATCCCAAAGAGAGTCCACAGGAAAGGAGTCATTTTCTCTGTATAGACCACTGCAAAGATGATGGCAGATGTACTCCACAAGCAAATGTGGGAAAGAATGTGCATCATCGAATAGAGTACTACCGAAGACATGGCACGGGGGATGCCAATGTATGAGCTCAGTTCCATCACTCGGTAAGGGCCACCACCAAAACCAAAGGGAGTCGTGTAGCTGAATGCAAATCCTGAAACGGTGAGCTTGTAGGCGTGACGAAAACTCAAGTGCTTGTTGTGAGTGCCACTATTGACAATCATCTGAAATGCCAAGGCATTAAAAGCGTAAACAAAGATCCATATGCCAATGACAGCTGGCAAATAGAGTCCGGCGCGACCCAGATTTTTCGTGAGTTGCGTATAGTCGAGGTCAAAGGTGCAGAGCATCACAATGATGGCTGCAATGCCGAAGAGTAAAAAGAGATTTCGGTAGAGCGGTTTCAAAACAGAATGTTTTAGGGCATTTCAAACAATGCCGGTTACAGAGTCGGTGAGTTTAAATGTTCATTCAGCAAGCATTGACTTTCTGCATCAAGTGTTTCTTGAACCATTCTTTAACTGCTTATGAATCGCATCGGTCTTTTAGTGAATGGAGTGTGAAACTGTTGATGCAGAAGGACAAAGGGAAGCGTTTCTCTTATTGCTTTTCAAGCGTAAGAAGCATTTTCTTACACAATGATTCGTGACGCGAACGCATGTAGAAGAAGAGCACGTTCATGACCGTGATTTCAAAAACGGGATAAAGCCAAGGCTGATTGGCAAGTATGGCCAGATAAAGCACAATGGCACGTGTATTGAACGTCAAGATATTTGCGTACTTCATCAACGGCAAACTGCCTTGACGGAAAGCATCGCGAAATGCCTGTGGAACAGCCTCTTCTCCATATTTATCCAGTAAAGCTGCGCGTAGCCGTTGGAAGGCAGGAGTCATTTGTTCTTGCGAGTGAGTATAGTTGCCATAAAAGTAAAGGAAAACCTTCCATGCCCCGTCTTTTTTCCAAGTCAGACGATACCATTCTTCGCGTAAGCTACGGAAGTTATCCAGTTCACTGCCGCGTTTTCCTTTCAAGAAAAACAAGTGAATGTTGCGGTAATAGTCTGCCAATTGGCATTGCTTTCCGTGACAGATAAAACCTGCAAAGGCACAGAGTAACCAGATACCGATACCCCAGTGCATATCCGTTCCGGGAATAGGTTGACCTTGTAAGCGAAGGCAAATGGCCGCATAAATCGTGAAAAACCATAAGTCTCCCGCAAAACCATCGAGGATGCGCCCCCAGCGGGTCTTTTTTCCCGTGAGTCGAGCCATCTGTCCGTCGGTACTGTCATAAATGTTGGCCCATACGAGCAACAGAATACCGATGAGGTTGTATGTCAGGTCTGGAAAATAAAACAGCACGCCTGCCGCCACTCCGAGCAAAATGCTCAAGATGGTTACTACGTTGGGGTGAACGTCAAAGTGATTGAAGAAATTGGCCCAAAGCAAACCGAGAGGGCGAGTAAAGTGAATATCTAACCATTCCTCCGTGTCTTGCGACTTGAGTGAAGAGCTAAATTGATTTTTATTTTCAGCCATGAGTGGTGATTATTAGGAAACTATGATAAGCAGGTTGGGGGAGAGAACCAGTCGCATCATCCATTCGAAATTTGTATGGATGGAGATGGCTGAGTTGTATAGGCGTATAAGGTATTTTCAACCTTGCGGTTTGGATGAACGAACTTGAGGGTTATTAAAGCTTTCGCTAAGAAATGCAACAAGCAAAGCCTGTAAGACAGTCTTTTACAATTTCAGACCGCATTCGTTCATCCCATCGCTTTCAGTCTTTGAGCAATAGCCTTTGCGGCCTCTTTGCGACAGGCAGAAAAACTGGGCCAGTCGTTGAAGTCAATAAACAGGAAACTGCCATCCTTACGGACAATGGCATCCCCGCCATAGATGGTAAATCCCGTGGTACGGGCAGCCTGGTCTGCAGTTCTTTTGAGTTGTTCGAGGTCGAAAGCAAAATGTTGAGGAGCACCGTTATGTTCCTCTAATCCAAATTTGGAGTAATTCCCCTTATCCGTAGGGTAGGTGTGGAAGAAGAAGTCAGTACCTTCTACGCCATAGAACTTCACCAAGTCTCCCTCCGCATGTGCTACGGCAATTACTTGCTTCACGTTTTGGCTCTGAAAATGGGCAAGGGCTTCTTCCCACTCGTCTGCTGTAGCCAGGTAGCGGACATCTCCCGCTTTCTGCGCACAAGCGTCGCCTCGTTTCAGCCAGAGCGGAAACTTCAGTGAGGCAGGCACCTCAGGTATACTTTCAGTTGAAAGAGTCAGCACTTGAGTCGTAGGTTGTGGTATGCCTGCTTCCTTTAGCGAAACGACTAATTCATGGCGCGTGGCTGCCAGCAAGGCTTGTGCCGAGTTAACAACGCACAGACCCTGCTGCGTTTCGGCTTCTGCCAGGTCTGTTAAGACGTCACGGCCTCGTGCCATGGAAAAAACCAAGTCAAATTCGCTCAAGTCGACCGCTATAAAGAGGTCTTCATTGATGACTGAAACATCATTTCCGCCGCGCAACATTCGGCTTGCCACGGCAGAGAAAATGGCTCCGTCACGGTCTACGGAGTTAGGGCTGAAACGGGGAGATCGCCCGATTCCAAGAACTTTCATGTAGAGGGGAAACTTACTTTATTGAATGCCTTTAATAAATGCTTCTGCTTTGAGAATATCGTCTGCATGATCTACGTCGAGAATTTTACTGAATGGGCAAGCCTCCAGTTTTAATCCGTCAGCAACCAGTGCACGTTGGAAGTTACGCATGCGGCTTTGTCCACTTTCCATACAACGCTGAAGGGTGTCCAGTGCGACAGGGCGCAGACAGTAAATGCCACCAGATATATAACGGTCTCCTTCATTTTGGTCGTGAAATCCAGTAATACGCAGTGCGTCGTCAGTTCCTACATAGAGCGGTTTTTCGTCATCTATGAAGTCTGTCACCGCCATACATCCATCTGCTTCACTTTGAAGGAAGTGGGAAATGTAGCGGCTAAACTCTTCTTCGCGGAAGATGGTATCAACCGTAGTCAGACAAAAAGGAGCATCTGTCAAATAGGGAGCCAGTTCAGCAAAGCTGTGCATTGAACTGGGTGTACTTTTTACCACAATGCGCAAATCGTCAGCTTTTCCTTCAGCCTGGAGTGAGCGTAAATGCTCATAGGTTTGCGGATGAAGCGTATTGACAATGATGCAGATTTCCTCAGCTCCGTTATTTCTGAATATACGAATGAGGCGGTCAATCATGGATTCACCGCCAATGCGAACCAGAGGTTTAGGTAGGTTTACCCCCTCTTGTTGTAGCCGCGAACCTTCGCCCGCAGCAATGATAGCATACTTCATTTTACGCTGTACCTTATTTCTATTAGAGGCTATAAGGTTACGTGCAGACTGCTTTCTTTGATAGCTGTATGCGATGGCTATGTCCCCTTGACTTGTTAGGGAAAAGAAGCAACGAGAACAGCAGTCTCGTATGACTTCTCGAATCGTCATCTCGCTACCACTGAAGCCTGCCTGTTTACCACATAACCTTATAGCCTTTGCTTTCTATTTACGGTCGCTCCTTCCTTTCCTGATAAATCTTCGGCAAGGGATTCGCGTGAGCTTCGTCGTAAATCTTGCGGTTTCTGTAAATGTCAATGGCCATGTAGATGGCTTGACGGAAAGAATCCGGATTGGCTTCTCCTTTTCCCGCAATGTCATAAGCCGTTCCATGGTCGGGAGAAGTGCGTACCACGGGGAGCCCCGCAGTAAAATTGACACCACTACCTTTGGCAAGTCCCTTAAAGGGAGCTAATCCCTGATCATGGTACATTGCTAAGATACCATCGAAGTAGCGGTATTGCTCCGCACCAAAGAAACCGTCTGCCGCAAAGGGACCGTAGCAAGCGATTCCTTCCTCTGAAAGTGTTTGGATGGCCGGACGGATAATTTCTTCTTCCTCTTTTCCTAAGACACCGCTGTCTCCAGCATGGGGATTGAGGGCCAACACAGCGATGCGTGGGGCTGAAATCTGAAAATCTCGACGAAGCGACTGGTAAAGCAGTCTGCCTTTCTTTTCAATCTTCTCTTGCGTGATAGCCGTAGCCACTTCCGAAATCGGTAAGTGAGTCGTAACCAACGAAACACGCATGAAGTCATTGCAAAGAATCATCAGCGGTTCGCTGTCTGTCGTACCTGTACGGTCTTGCAGGTATTCTGTATGGCCTACAAAGCGGAAGTTGCTGCTTTGAATACTTGCTTTATTGATGGGGGCCGTCACGAGCGCATCAATGTGTCCCGCTGTTAAGTCGTGAACGGCTTGCTCCAAGGATACGAATGCCGCGTGCCCAGCGTCAGGACTTTGCTTCCCAAATTCAACAGGAATTTCTACATCCGAACAATTGATAAAATTCAGTTGGCGGGCGGTTGCTTCAGCCGCAGTCGGAATCAAGCGATAGCTGAGGTTGATGCCCAGTGCCTTACGATGTTGGTTGACGACTTTGGCACAGCCATAGACCACCGGTATGCAGAAGTCAAACATACCTGTGTCAGAAAAAGTTTTCAGTATCAGTTCGATACCGACACCATTGGCATCACCTTGTGTGATACCGATGCGTAAAAGGGGAGCCCCCGCTTTGGATTGGGGTGTATGGGTGTTTTTATCGGGCATAGGAGTCTTGTTAGGGGTTAGTGGGAAGATGAAATGAGCCTAAGAAAGGATAAAGGGGACTGTAGGGAAACAAATCCTTTGGGTGTAAAAGAGCAAGAACTATCATTTAGCTCCTTTCAGCGGGTCGCTTCCCTCCTTCTATTTTCGAGAAAGAGAAGGAAAGAATCCTCCTTGGTAGTCTTCCTTTTTCTCATCAAGGTTTTCATCCTTGGCGCTTGTTTGCTTCTTGTTGAGCAGTGCTCAGCAAACCGCAGGCCGCAAAGATGTCTTGTCCGCGAGAGGCACGAATGGTAGTAAACAATCCGTGAGCCGTAAGATAATCGCGGAAACGGGTCATTTGTTCGTTGCCAACGCCTCGCAGAGGCGTGTCTGGAATGTCATGGAAGCGAATCAGATTGACGCGGCAATCCAAATCCTTTAAGAGGTCGAGCAGGGCATCTGCATGGCGCAGGCTGTCGTTCAAACCATCGAATACGATGTATTCAAAAGAGAGGCGGCGTTGTTTGGTTCCCAACTCATAATTGACCGAGGCATCTGCCTTCCGGCAGAAATCATACTGCTTGAGCACATTGACCACATCTCGGATGCTAAAAGCTCGTTCGGCAGGCATTATTTTGGCACGCTCTTCAGGAATCGGGTGATGCAGGCTGATAGCGAGGTGACAAGGGCTTTCCTCTAAGAATCGAATCAAGCCTTTAGACAACCCCACACTTGAAACCGTAATTCGCTTCGGACTCCACCCATAGCCCCAGTCGGCCATCAGAATCTCTGTAACACGGAGCACGGCGTCTAAGTTGTCAAACGGCTCACCTTGTCCCATGAAGACAATGTTTGTCAACCGTTCAGCCTCAGGCAGAGAGTAAAGCTGGTTGAGAATATCGGCGGCAGAAAGAGAGGCCACATAGCCCTGTCGTCCGGTCATGCAGAAAGCACAGCCCATTTTGCAGCCCACCTGACAACTTACACAGATTGTACCACGATCCCCATCGGGAATAAACACCGTTTCAATGTAATCTCCTTTGGTCGTTGTATAGAGGTACTTCGATGTGCCGTCCACGGAGTGCTTTCCTTCCACTGGTTGAGAGGCTCCAACGGTATAAGCAGCTTTCAGCTTCTCGCGGGCTACCTTCGAGAGGTTTCTCATTTCCTCGATTGAGGTAACACGTTTCTTATAAAGCCAGTCAGCCATTTGTTTGCCGACGAAAGCTGGAAGTCCCAGTTGGGTTGCAATTTGCTTGAGTTCTTCAAGCGTATGTCCTAATAGAGGAGTCAGATTGGGCATGTCGTTAGCGGGTCAATCGCAATATGCAATATAATAAAAGCCGGATTCGTGCACACGGAGGTGTCACGCGAATCCGGTTAGTATGAGCAGTTAGAATTACTTTCTGTAAAGAAGCCAAGCGCCAGGGAACTCGCCACGGAGTGCGTCACGAGACTGTGCGGCAGAAGCTTTGTCGTTAAAAGAAGAAGCAATGACGCGGAACCATCCCGTCTTGCCGTTGATTGTTTCGTTAGTTTTAACGACACGAGAGTCATATCCTTGTGATTGCAGGCGTTGTTTCTGGTCTTCCGCATTAGCTTGCGTCACGTAGCTTCCTACTACCACGCTGTAAGTCTTAAGTGGATTACCACTGATAACCGTCATATCGCCTTGAATCTCACGTACATCGCTGTGATCTTCCTGTACTGGCGTAGTTGACGGAGCCACGGGAGTAATAGTGGTCGTGGGCTGAACAACAGTTTCCGTCGTATTCGGAGTAACTACTGTTTCCTGTTCATTTTGCTTGTTGTTGTCTTGAGCCATAGCCTGTTCGTAAGCTTGGCGGTATGCGCTCTCACGTGATTTACAACTCGTGAAAAGTACAGCGGCAGAGATGCCGAGTACCCAAACCAAATTCTTCTTCATTGCTTCGTGTTTATGTTTATTCTGATAATATGATCTTATCGCTTTGTGGCAACACTTCTGATTGGTTGAGACAGAAGGTGAAAGTAGGGAACTAGAACCTGCAAGGGTTTGAAAAAGTTCCCGCCAGGCCACAAATCGGAGCAAAATTACAAAACCATTTGAGTTTGTTTGGTGCAATGCGGTTAAAATGTTTGTGGTAAGTAAAGTTTGCTCCCTCAAGTTCAAAAAAACGGCCATTTGATTTTGTGCATTGAATTTTATGCGTAAGTTTGCGACGATTATTAACCCTCTAAATACACTACCAATTATGAAAGGACTTAGCATTTTAGCAGCTTTTTTGGGTGGTGCCGCTGTAGGCGCTGCTTGTGGCATTCTCTTTGCACCTGAAAAGGGTGAAGATACTCGTGAGAAGATTGCAGACGCTATCCGTAAGCGTGGCATCAAGCTCAATCGCAAGGAAATGGAAAGCCTCGTAGACGATATCGCCGACGAATTGCAGCCCGCAAACGACTAATCCCTCCTCCTCTGCATAACGTAAGGTTATAAGAAAACAAGGTTCATCCAGCTTCTTTGCGAGTGCTCGTGAGCCTTGTTTTTTATAACCTTATTTTTTTAGTTCCGGGTAGAACGGAGTTTTCGGTATGATTTTTTTGAACCTTCCACTTTTGAGGGTCGGTTGTGACGATGACAAGATTGTTTCGGGTATCCTGTAGGATAAGGTTAATGACTTGAATAATTCATCTCATATACTTATTGGTTGTACTTGTTTCGATGCTTGTTTTACCTAACTCGTCACGTTGTTGTTCTTTTCTGCCCAGTTTCGTTTATCCTTTAAAGATTACGTCCGTGTTATCATCTGATCAAAATATCGAATTGCTCAGCCAGTTACTGGCTGACATCAAGAAATATCTTGAGTTGCGCGGTGAGTGCATGAAGATTGATCTAGTTCATAAGTTGTGTAAGTTGTTCACAGCTTTGGTATTGGGTGCAGTCTTTTTCCTCATCGGAGCGTTGGCTTTATTGTTTCTTACCTTCTTCTTGGTTGATTTCTTGTCACCCTATGTGGGAGGCGAAGTAGTCAGCAATGCTCTCATCGTTGGGATGTATCTGCTGTTGGGTTTACTCGTTTATGCGAAGCGTCGTGCTTGGGTTGAAACACCCTTGACGCGATTCATTGCCCGCACTATCCTGACCGATCCGTTTAGTAAATCAGCCGAAGGCGGTTCTTCCTCCTCCTCTTCTTCTCAATCTTAAAGCTATGAAGACTAACAATACCTCCTACGATCAAGCCTATTTACAGAAGCGTCGTGCCGAGTTGCAGGCTGAAATGCAAAAAACGCGTGAATCGATTGCTCTTCAGGCTTCTCTTCTCTTTACTCCCGCCCCTGCTACTACCAAAATGCAACATTGGGTGCAACAGGCCGAACGAGCCGTTGCGGTATATGACGGTGTGATGACAGGGTACAAACTTTTCCAGAAGTTTCGTTCCGTCTTTGTTGGAAAGAAAGGACGCAGAGCGCGTTCCAAATAAAAGATTTCCGTTCGTACGACTCCCTGTTAGAAAATCCTCCCATCATTCAGCTTGTTTCAGTTGAAGATGCGAGGATTTTTTTGTTCCTATAGGCTACGAACAGAATTTCTATTGCGTGCTTTAGGGCAAACACTGGCCCCTGTACGTTGATGGTTGGAGGAAGAATAGGGTAGGGAACATCGTTATCTATGGGAATGTCGAGGGAGAGTGAGTCTTCCTCTATAAGGATTCATCATTGGCTGCAGCACGCTTTGATGAAAGTTTATGACAGGTATTGCCCACAGATTTTTCATCCACTATATGTCTTCCTATTGTCAAGGGTTATCTTTGCCCTACGCAATCTCCTTAGCAATTGTCACATTACTGTAACATACGATACCGAACTTTGCGCTTTCAAACTTTAAAATGAAGCCAGATGGGTAAGAATAATTTCAGTCAAGACTACGTAGAAAGAGACATCAGCTGGATGTATTTCAACTACCGCATCCTTCAGGAAGCCGAAAAACAATCAATCCCTCTTCTTGAACGACTCAGTTTCTTAGGTATTTATTCCAATAACTTAGATGAGTTTTTCCGAGTGCGAGTGGCCCTGCTTAATCGTATCGCTGAATACGATGATAAAGAAACTCGTGCCGACCGACAAAACGCCTTACAGACCCTCAAAGCCATCAATAAGCTCAACACACAATATGCGAAAGAGTATGAAGCCGCCATTCATCAGGTGGAAGCTGACTTGGAGAAGGAGAATATTTATATCTTGAAAGATACAGATCTGGATGAAAATCAGAAAATCTTTGTTCGCAACTACTACTATCACAAACTCGACGGGTTTATTGCACCTGTTTGGTTCTCAGCTGTAAAGGACCTCAGTACCGAACCCGACGATTGCATCTATTTGGCGGTTAAGATGCGTAAAGAAAGCGACAAATCTCATCCCGAGTTCGCATTACTCCAGTTACCTGTGAATCTGATTGGGCGATTTGTTCGACTTCCAGACAAAGATGGCAAGTCTTTCATTATGTATATTGATGATGTCGTGCGTTATTGTTTGCCGCTCATCTTTGCGGGTTTGAATTACACGGTGTTCCAAGCCTATGCCTTTAAGTTTACCAAGGATGCAGAGATGGAAATTGACAACGATTTGCGTACCGGACTCATGCAGAAGATTTCAAAAGGCGTCAAGAGCCGTAAGAAGGGACAGGCACTCCGTGTCATTTATGATGCCGGTATGCCGCGCGACCTTTTGAAGCGTGTTACTGCCAAGCTGAATGTCGATAAGCTCGATACGATCATGGCAGCCGGACGCTATCAGAACCACAAGAACCTGATGAGCTTCCCCGATTGCGGACGTACCGACCTTAAATATCCGCGTTGGCAGCCGTTGATGAAGCCTGAGCTAATGGGAGAACAATCTTTACTTGAGGCTGTTTGCCATCGCGATCGTTTTATCCACGTTCCCTACCATGATTTCGCTTCTTACATCCGTTTGCTTCAAGAAGCCGCCGTACATAAGGAGGTGAAGAGCATCAAGACTACGCTTTACCGCCTGGCCCGTGAGTCTAAAGTCGTTAAGGCTCTTATTAACGCGGCGCAAAACGGCAAACAAGTCACCGTGGTTATCGAGTTACTGGCGCGGTTCGATGAGGCATCCAATATCAATTGGTCCAAGAAGATGCAGGACGTAGGTATTCATGTTATCTTTGGCGTGGAAGGACTGAAAGTGCATTCCAAAATTACGCACATCCACATGCGTAAGGGAGCAGATATCAGTGTCATCAGCACCGGTAACTTCCACGAAGGCAATGCCCGCGCCTATACAGACTATATGCTCATGACTGCCAACCGCAACATCGTGCGCGACGTGGCTGAGGTTTTCAACTTCATCGAGCATCCCTATCTGCCCGCCAAGTACAAAGAACTTTTGGTTTCGCCCAATGAAATGCGCAACCGTTTCATCCGTTTGATTAACGAAGAAATCAAGAACCACAATGTCGGCAAACCCGCTTATATCCGCATCAAAATCAATCATATTACCGATCCGGGTATGGTTAAGAAGCTGTATGAAGCATCTGCCAACGGTGTACCTGTCGAATTGGTCGTACGAGGCAACTGTTCACTCGTGACGGGCTTACCCGGGAAGAGTGAAACCATGCGCATAACGGGCATCATTGACCGCTATCTTGAACATGCCCGCATCTTCCAGTTCTGTGCGGCTGGTGAAGACAAGATGTTTATTGGTTCTGCCGACTGGATGCCCCGCAATCTGAATAACCGTGTAGAGGTCGTAACCCCGGTTTATGATCCGTTGATCAAGGAAGATTTGAAGCGTGTGATCGACTATGCTCTCCAAGACAACATGCAAGGCCGTTGTGTCGACGGTACCGGTCGCAATTTGCCCTGGACCACGACCGATGCCACACCCTTCCGCTCCCAGGAAGCCCTCTACCAGCACTATGTAGAAACCTTGCAACCTGTTGATGCGAATCCGCAGGAAGTAGAATAAGGTCGTTTCTCCCCAAATCGTTCGTCTACAGGGAAACTTCAAATTGTTGCAACCAACGAGTTTACGAGTTATTATTGTGGGGTGGCATGATGGAATGCCACTCCACATTTGTACCTTTGCCACACTTGCATTGCTGCAACCAGACAAATCTTTGTGCCCTTCGTAGGAGAAACCTATTCCAACAACCTTTATAATGTATACCGCTTATGGCAAGAATCAATTATGCAGCCATTGACATTGGCTCCAATGCGGCTCGACTGCTCATCAAGAGCATTGACCGTGAGGCAAACGATAAGAATAAGTTCAAGAAGCTTCTGCTTTTGCGTGTTCCCCTTCGCTTAGGTTTCGACATCTTCAAGAATGGTGCATTAAGTGACAAGAAAGCCGAGAAATTGCGTCGTCTGATGAAAGCCTATCGTCAGATGATGAAGCTTTACGATGTTGCAGACTACCGTGCGTGTGCCACCTCAGCCATGCGCGACGCGACCAATGGGCCAGACATTATTCGTCGGATATATAAGGAGACGGGTATTAACATCGAAATAATTAACGGCAAGGAAGAAGCCCGCATCGTGTACAGTAACCACATTGAGTGTATGGCTGACCGAAAAGGAGCTTACGTCTATGTAGACGTAGGTGGTGGTTCGACCGAAGTCAACTTCTTGACGGATGGATGCCTTCAAAGCTCTTCTTCCTATAATATTGGTACTGTACGTTACTTGACAGGACAGGTGCGAGACGACGAATGGCTCCGGTTAGAAGAAGATATGCAACACATCGTCCAGGGATTAGACCACATCAACATCATTGGTTCGGGTGGTAATATCAACAAACTATACCGCATGGCAGAGGTCAAGGACAAAGAGCAACAACGTCTGCCCATTTCTTCCTTGCGCCAAGTTTACGAGCAACTTAAGCCGTTGAGTGTCGAGGAGCGTATCGAGCAGTTTGCGCTCAAGGAAGACCGTGCAGACGTTATCATTCCTGCTGCAGAAATCTTCCTTCGCATTGCTTCAATCGTTCGTGCCGAGTACGTCCACGTTCCGGTTATCGGTTTGGCAGATGGTATCATCGACGATCTCTATGCCCAGCGTGAAACACGCATACCTCAAAAGCTCGGTTAAGGTTCCAGCCTGAGTCAATGCTTTCTTCCCATCGAGGAAAGATAGCCTATTCATTTCCCTCATAATCCTGCGAAAGCGCGCCGAACGGTTTCTACTTTGAAAAGACCGTTCAGCGCGCTTTCTTAGGTTCATCCCTTTAAAAGGACGATTTCAGCACCTTAATCAATCAGTGGAGCGCGCGTTCTTGTATAAAAAACGTTTGGTCAGGTAGCGACGGAGAGGTTCGTCATACAGTTTCCCATTGCGCAAACCATGGCCACCATGAACCAGGAAAAGTCACTCACCGTGCCATCCCACTGTTAGTGGCCTTGTAGCACGGTGTCCAGGCATTTTCGTGTAGCAGACGAATTAGAGATACAAAAATTTCAAGAGAGCAAGTAATGCAATGGCATACGACATCAGTCCCAAGTCCTTCCACTTGCCGCAGCCTAAGGCTATCGTTACGTAAGTAAGAAATCCCAGGAGAATACCGTTTGCTATTGAATTGGTAAAGGGCATCATGATGACGCAAATAAAGCAAGGCACCGCCGTGCGATAGTTGGTAAAGTCAATGCGGCTGATGCCTGCCGTCATCATCAGTCCTACTAAAACCAGTACAGAAGCCGTAGCCTGTGGCGGAATCATCATAAACAAGGGAGCAAAGAAGAGGGCGAAAGCAAAACAAATCGCAGCTGTGAATGCTGTCAGTCCGCTGCGTCCGCCCGCACTGATACCCGAAGCACTTTCCACAAAGGTCGTTACCGTGGAACTGCCGAGTGCGGCTCCCAGTGTGGTGCCCACTGCATCAGCCATAAACGCCTTATTCATGTTGCGGATACGGCCTTGCTCATCGACCATGCCTGCCCGTTGACTCACCCCAATGACTGTACCGATGGTGTCAAACATGTCGGTAAAGAGAAGGGTGATGACACAGATAAACATATCGATGCTCAAGACTTCATGCCACTGAAATTGCAAGAAAATCGGGCGAATAGAGGGCGGCAGACTCGTTATGCCGTTGAAGGACGTCACACCTAAAGGAATGCCGATGAGTGCCGTAAGCAGGATGCCGATGAGGAAAGCACCGCTAACCTTCTTGACTAATAGGATAGAGGTCAGGATGAGGCCAATGACTGTGAGCGCAACGCTCGGATTATTGAGGTCACCCAAGGTAATGAGTGTGGCAGCATTGTCTACAATCAGCCCGCCGCTCTTCAGTCCCAAAAACGCCAGGAACAAACCGATACCTGCCGAGATGGCGTGGTGCATGACCGAAGGAACCGTGTCAACTAACTTCTGTCGTAGTCCAGTAATCGTAAAGAGAATAAAGAGTAAACCTTCCAGAAAGACGGCTGTCAAGGCAAACTGCCAGGTATAGCCCATCAATAACACGATTGTATAGGCAAAGAAAGCGTTCAAGCCCATGCCCGGAGCCAGCACAAAAGGCAGTTTGGCATAGATGGCCATCATGAGGGTCGCTACAATGGCAGAAAGAGCCGTCGTAGTAAACAAGGCACCCGGGTCCATACCCGTTTCAGCTAGAATGGCAGGATTCACAGCCAAAATATAGGCCATGGTAAAAAAGGTGGTCAGTCCGCCGATGATTTCCTTTTTGACGGTCATGGTGGATGCGTCGAAGCCGAATAATCGGTTCAACCAAGTGGAAGTAGTTGATTTCATGTACAATAAATGGAAGTCGGTATCCTGTGCCGACTCGATAAGGAGGAATAGGGGAGAGGGTTACATAACAAAACCCCGGCTTCGGAAAGTCGAGGTTGGATAGAGTTGCATTTAGCTTACACCAGCAGGAAGAAATCCCGTGGAGTAAAGGGCAAACATCTCCTGTCTGCCGTCAGTAAGGTGTAGTAAAGAAGGAAGTAGGGAGCTGCTAAAGCCCCCTACTTCTTTTGTATGAGAACAAACCCAAGGGTTTGTAGTGCGTGCGTATTTTATTTTCCTTCGGGGAAATCCTCAGCCAGCGACTCGAGAATCTGCCAACACTGGAAGAGTCCGCGAGGTACATGGAAACAACCTTTCCACTTACCACCCTTCAACGGAAGGAGTACTTCGCCCTGACGGTTCAAGTAACCATACCATTCGGGGTATTCAGCGTCTGTAAAGTGCGTCCACACGTAGTCATGTACACGGTTAAACCATTCCAGACAGCGCGGGTTGCCCGTCAGACGGTAGCCTTTGATCATCGTAATCAAAGTTTCAATGTGTACCCACCAGAGTTTTTGGTCCCACTCCAGTTGTTGACAGGGACGGCCGAGGCGATCCATGAAGTAGAAGATGCCACCGTGTTCTTTATCCCAGCCGTATTCCGCTTCATTCAGCGCAATCTCTACGGCCTTTTCAATCAATTCGGGTCGGTTCAAACGCTTACCAAGGTCCATGATAAACCACATGGCCTCAATCGCGTGTCCCGGGTTGAGCAGACGACCATCAAAGCAGTCAACCAACTCGTTGTCCGTGCCCAAATGTTCCACAATCAGTCCGAGCTCCGGACGGTAGAATACATCCATTACCTCGTGCACGCATGTGTCAATCGTTCGCTGCAGGAACTCCGGTTCGAGCAACTGTTCGATTTCGAGTGCCACGTTGCAAAGAATCATCGGCAAGGCAAACGACTTCAAGGCCCGTGCGCCCGGAGCTGCCTTATTCCATTTACCCTTGGGATTTTCCACCTTCGAAAGCACGATGTCAAAGGTGCGCTTCGCAATGTCCGCATATTCTGCGTTGCCCGTAGCGATGCTGAGCTGACCGAAGGCAATCACTGCAAACGTGTAAGAGAAGATGTTGTAAGGTTCAACCAGGGGATGTCCCTCGCGGTCCAGTGCAAAGTACCAATTCAGGTTGCCATCGTGACCATATTTCTTGAGGAACTCCGCTCCCTGAATGGCACATTCGAGCCATTCAGGACGCTTTTCTACCTTGTTGTAGAGTGTGGCAAACATCCACACTTCGCGGCCTTGAAGCCAAACGAATTTATCTGTGTCGAAGACCGAACCGTCTCGGTCAAGACAGGTGAAATAACCACCCAATTCCTTATCTTGTGACTTTTCAAGCCAGAAAGGAACTACTTTGTCGAGCAATTCTGTACGATATTGTTCGGCGAGCTTTTTGAAGTCAGTCATTGAAGTAATGATATCGTTAGAAGTAAGAAGATCTTTTGAGCGCGAAGGTTGTTTTAGGAAATGCGTCTTTCCCAGGTCAAGCCGCTGAGGTCGCGGTTGTCCTTATAAAAGAAGGAGCAAATGTAGCCGACAAGTACAGACACCGCCATACCAACGAAGCCGTAGAGCAGGAAGCTTACCGGTGTCAGGTAGCGGAGCAAGAATACAGCCGCTACACCTGCAATAAACCCGCGCAAAGCGGCCTTACCGCCGATACGGGGGAAGAAAATTCCCATCAGGAAGAGTCCGCCCAAGCCACTGGAAAGTAATCCGAGGATTTCTTGGAAGAAGTCGAGCAGAGAGAGGATTTCCCACGTCGCCATCAGCAGTGCAATGCCCATACCTAAAAGTCCAGACATCAGACAAGCGCGGCGCGCCACCTTCAGCATCTCATTGCTTGAAGTAGCCGGACGCCAACGTTTATAGAAGTCAATACTGAAAGCCGTAGCCACCGAGTTGATGTTTGACGAGATTGTACTCATCGTAGCGGCAAAGATTGCTGCAATCAGCAAACCTGCGACTCCCTGGGGCATTTGGCTCATGATGAAGAAGGGGAAGATCGTATCACTCTTCGTCATCGTGTAATCTAATTCAGTCGGGTGCGTCTTGAAGAAGGTGTAAAGTCCGGCACCGATGGCAAAGAATGCAATTGAGATGCAGACACTCATCACACCGTTCATCAGGATGCTGTGTCCAGCACTGCGTTCATCCTTGGTAGTCAAGTAACGCTGAATGACTGTTTGGTCGGAAGTGTAAGATATGAGGTTGTTAGCCATGCCACCGAGGAGAATAACCCAGAAGCTGGCCGTTGTGATGTCAAAGCTCCAGTCGATTAAGCGGAACTTGTCAGCCGCCATACCAATGTCTAAGAAGCCCGAAATCCCACCTTCCGTTCCATTAACCAAGTAAATCACAGAGAAGATGGCACCGCCAACCAGGATAATACCCTGTACCACGTCGCCCCACACAACCGCTTCGACACCACCCATGGTACAATAGAGGGTGGTAACGACTGCCATGAGTACGATGCAGATATAGATGTCGATACCTGTTACCGCCGTCAGTGCGAGGGAAGGAAGATACAGCACCAGCGCCATGCGCGCCACCATAAAGATGATAAAGAGTGCCGAAGCCATGAGCCGCGTAGGTGCGTTGAAACGAAGTTCCAGGTATTCATAGGCACTCGTCACGTTGAGACGACGGAAGAACGGCAGATAATATTTGATAACCGGGAAGGAGACAAACAAAATCGTCACCAACATCGGGTAATACGTCCAGTCAGTTGCGTATGCCTTGGCGGGGTACGCCATATAAGTGATGGCACTCAGCATCGTAGCATAGATACTGATACCTGCAGCCCACCAGGGTATGCGTCCTCCACCCTTAAAGAAGTCGTCGGCATCGCCCTCTCGGCGCATAAAGTAGTAACCCAATGCTACCATGGCAAGGAGGTAAGCAATCAGTACCGACCAGTTCAGCCAACCGAAGGTGGGGCGCATCGTCATCTTGACCGCCGTCACGTCTTTCGAGCGGATACCTGGCTTGGTCTCTCCGTTGACCACAATCCACTCATTACCAGCCTGAATGAGTCCAGCGCCGGCACGAGCCAAGAGCGGCGAGCGGCTTTCGGTCACCCAGGTATCGGTAATCGTATGGTAGATGAGCAATTCGTCCTGAAAGCGATACCAGCCCTCAGGGTGTGTGAGGTAGGCTTGTTGTTCAGCCTTCAGCACCTTCAAGCGTTCAGCCTTGAGCGAATCGGGCTGACGTTTCAGCTCCGCCTCCAGCAGCTTGATGTCTGTCGGCAGATTGAGTGCCCTTTCAAAGATTTGGCGGTTGACACCACCGATACAAACAATGTGTGCACAGCCCGAGCTAACCGCTTGCGCACCGACCAGAGCTAAGGTGTCGCGTGTACCATGGGGAATCATGGGAGCCACGCGTTGCCAACGTTCGCGCTTCAAGTCGTAACACCAGCCATCGCTGTGCACTTTGGCCCGGCTGCTTGTTGTTGCGGGCGCATAGCCGCCCAATACGTACAGACTGTTGCCTGTTGCCGTCTTTTGTACAGCCACAGCGGGTTGCAGTCTGGCTTCTCCCGGGAAATCAGGGATACGTTCCCACTCTTCTCCTTTCGGGTACGGCAGGCGGAACACCGCATTACTGGGTTCACCGTCAGTTTGACCACCGGCTACATAGATATAATTGTCCGCGTAGTAGCCCGACATATTGTCAAGTGCCACGGGAAGAGAAGGCAAGTATTCAAATTCAATTTCGTTTTGGCTGTTCAGTCGCATGACGAGTCCGTCCGAACAGCTGGTATAACCGTCTGTACCGCCTACACAAGCCACGCCGTCAGGCACTGAAACGCTGACTCCATAGCCTACAGCGTCGGGAAACTCCCCTTTCTTCACCCATTGGGCATTCGCCTGGTTGTAAGGAGACAAGATATAAATGTCCCGGTAAAACTTTTTGGTTCCCCCTTCTGCGGCGGGACGGTTGGGAAAGTTGCAGCCACCTGACACCCACAGCGCACCATTGGCATAGCCCACATAGGGAGCCGAAACGCCCTGTTGAGTGTTTCCTGCCTTTAGAGCAGGTAGGGAACGAAAGGTGACAGAGTTAAAGGGGTTGTCGTTGGCTGGAGCCTGTTGTGCATGTGCCAGGGTTGCTACAAGAAATGCAATCAGACAGAGCAATTGTTTCATAGACATAAATGAGGATGAAAGCGGTCAGCAAAAAAGAGACAGAGGAGGGAAGTTCACGGGAGATTTTCCTCGGATAACCGGGTGAAACGTGCTCCCTCCTCTGTCTATAATCTGGAACTAACGTTCCTAACAATAAAACCTCTTATCGGTTACAACGCTCGAAGAAGCCGATAGCTTCGAGCTCCTCCTTCATGCGGACTTCTTCTTCGTCCGTCATATTTTGGAACGGCGTGCGGTTCTTACCCATGTCCAGACCAATCAGCTTCATGATGCGCTTACCGCCTACGATGTTACCGCGGAAGTGGCAGATCACGTCAATGACATCCTGGGCAAACTCCTGCAATTCGCGAGCCTTTTCGAGGTCACCCTCCTTCCAGGCTTCGATAATGCCAGTCAGCACCTTGCCGTTGTAGTTGGTCGTGCCGCCGATGCCACCCTGTGCACCGCCCATGGCCAAACAGGGCAGGATAGTTTCGTCCTGTCCGTGGAGCATATCGTACTTACCGTTCTTATAGCGGCGGCAACGGTTGTATTCGTACAAACTTTCAAAGGTATACTTGATACCCGCAAAGTTGGGGATGCGACCGTCAACAGCCTGAAGGAAGTCGAGCATGGAGAGGTAGGCATTGTTAAAGGCGGGAATGTGGTAGTAGTAGAAGGGAAGTTCCGGAGCCCCCGAGGCAATCTCTTCGCAATACTTCACGAGCTCTTCCACACGGTTGATACGGGGGAAGGGAGTTGCCATTGCACCGATACCCCAAGCACCAATCTGCTGTGCGTGAGCGGCGAGGCGCTTGCTACTCTTCACGCAAGTGCTACCTACGTGAACAATCACCTTAAAGTCCTTCGGGGCAGCAGCTACCCAAGCTTCGGCAAGCTGCATACGTTCCTCTTCGGTCAGCATGTAACCTTCGCCAGAGGAACCGTTGATAAACACACCTTTCAGTCCGTTGCGTGCCAAGAGTGCAGCGTAAGCGGGGATGATGTCGAGGTTGATTTCGCCTTGCTCGTTAAACGGAGTAAAAGGCGCATCAATTAAGCCATAAATTTTTTCCATTATTGTGCTGAAGATTTGTTCGCTTGACGCGAATTGTTTGAATATGCTGGTTTAATCCTGGTCTTTTTAATTCATGCCAGTATCGTTGTGCAGTTGAGTGACGAAGTCATGTAAGTAGCCTCATGAAGTCACCCTGCAACCTTTCACTTCGATGCTTTCACACGCTAATCATCTATAGAAAGACCTTTTATTTATAGGTCAGAGGAAACTGTCCCCCTGCCGCGTTTATATCTCATTTTGCTGTCAATCAATCAGGGTTGTCAAGGCCTTCAGTTTGTATGTTGCAAAAGTAGTCATTTTGCAAAGAGCGCAAATCATTTCGATGAATATTTTTATTTATTCATCCATCTCAAAACTTAGAGTAATCGCTTCGCCAACTTACTTCTGGTGGTTCTCACCTTTAAGTTCGCAGGCATAGCAGGTCTGTTTTACAGGGCATCGCTGTCAGGTTACACACCTTACAGGTGGTTTTGCCGTAGCCCTTATTTCTCCGTCAGTTCCGGTTGCTTCGTCGTTTCCTCTGGATGCAATTGGTTGTACTGTTCGATAAATTCCACCAACCCCTTGCCCTCGTAGCGTTCGAAACTCGTGATGGCCGTCTGATTGTGGCGGAAGCCCACCTGCGTGTGTTGCTTCACGTCCGTAATGATGCCTTGTTCGATGCGGCGGCGCAATTCAGCCACACGGTAACGGCTGATGTATTCATGGATGTCGTTGTAGCCTTGCGAGCGAATGGTTTGCAAGGCAACGTGACGGTTGAAACCCACCAGCCTGCAGAGACGTTCGCGATTAAAAAGCGGGTCGAGAAAGGGTTTATCATGTTGCATGATGTACTCCATCACCTCAAAGCGTTGCAAGTTCGCCTCATTGAAGTCGTCTGCTTCCGACTGAGTAATCTGTTCCTTCGTCGGGGGCGTTTGTACCTCGCGGAAGGTAGGGTAGGATATGGATTCGACCGTAGGCCGGAGGATGCGGAAGAAGAGGAACATGTTGACCAACGTGAAGAGCAACATGTAAATGGTCAATAAAACCGGGTTAAAGCGCACCGTGATGCAGACAAAGAACACACTGACCAGTCCCAGTGCCGACCCGTAGGCTATCAGGTCGCGCGGATACTCCATCTTGCGTGCCAGGCGATGGGGCAGGCGGAAGATGTTGACAATATAATAGCCCGATAACAGCAGTGCGGCCAGGCGGAGCACCACGTCGCCCGAAAGGAAATAGTCGCGGAAGTCGTCGACCGTGTAGACACGCGAAAGTTCACTACCCACAGCCGCGCCCAGTCCGTAGAGAAAAATCAGCAGAATGGCAGGACTGGCATACGCCCACATACGTCCCCACTGCAAATAGCCCGGCAAGCATAACCCCAACGGGTAGACACTCTGCAGGTACGAGCAGACAAGCAAATAAATTAAGAGAACGGGATGAAGGATACCCAGTGTAGGGATGACGGGATGCGTAGCAAAATAAAAGAGGGCTACACAATACATCAGGCAGATTAACAACATAATCCAGGCCTGGGAAAGAAACTGTACGCTGCGACGTGCCAAATAAAAAAGCACCAGACTCATCATGAGGTGAGCAGCCGCCGCAAATTCAGTAGTGACAAGTATCAGAGTATGCATAGAAAAACCGAGGAGAGAACCTCTCCTCGCAAAAGTCAAGATAGAAAAGAGAAAAGTGACAGGGGTATGAAGGGCCTCAAACGCTTTCGTGAAGAGCGAAATGAGGAGTTGAGCAAAAGTATAAAACTTTTCCGAAAGGAATCGGACAGGTAAAATTTATTTGTATTTTTGCATCACTTTTGACCATCCTTAGGCTCTGTTCCCAAAGCCTTTTGTAAAGGGTGATTATCGACCTTTCAGCTCCTTCGGCTTCGCTTTCTCGGAGGGAAGGAACTGACCCAAACCCCACAACATCTCGTGAAGAACCAGGTATTTAAAATAGACATCGACCAAATACTCCATGCCAAGGCGGGTAAAAAGGCCCGTTACGTGCCGCGCTTCGTTACTTCTTGGCTCAAACGCATAGCTCACCAGGAAGAGATCAACCAATTCTTAGAGCAGGTAGGAGATACGCAAGGCGTACCTTGGTTGGATGCCGTGATGAACTTTCTGGATGTCAAGTTGGAAGTTCATGGCTTGGAGAATTTGCCGGATGATAGCCAGGGAGCTCGCTATACCTTTGTGAGCAACCACCCTTTAGGCGGTCCAGACGGCATTGCCATTGGTCAGATTTTAGGTCATCACTACGACGGTCGCATTCGTTACCTTGTCAATGACTTGCTGATGAACCTGCACGGACTGGCTCCCCTCTGCATTCCGATCAACAAGACGGGAAAGCAAAGCCGAGACTTCCCCCGTTTGGTAGAAGCCGTCTTCAGCAGTGATGCCCACATCATTATGTTCCCAGCCGGACTCTGTTCGCGACGCGAAAAAGGCATTGTACGTGACCTTCCGTGGAACAAAACCTTCATTACGAAAAGCATCGAAACCCGTCGTGACGTTGTGCCCATCTACTTTGGAGGCTGCAACTCCGACCGTTTTTATCGCTGGGCTGGATTTGGCAAGCGGTTAGGATTGAAGTTTAACATCGCTATGCTCTTTCTAGCTGACGAAACATTCCGTCACCGACACAAAACATTCCAGGTGTACATCGGACGTCCCATTCCCTGGCAAACGTTTGATGCGTCCCGCAAGCCTGCCCAATGGGCTCAGTATGTACAAGACGAAGTTTATCGACTAAACACAGGTAAGTAAATCACCATGCAACCCATCATACCTCCCGTAGACAAAGCACTCCTCAAGCAGGAGCTAACCCCCGAACGCCGCTTACGCGCCACCAATAAGGCGGGTAACGAAATCTATATCATCACCTATCAGCAGGCACCCAACGTCATGCGTGAAATTGGCCGCCTGCGCGAAATCGCTTTCCGTGCTGCCGGTGGCGGTACAGGGATGGAGTTAGATTGGGACGAGTTTGATACCTGCGAACATCCCTATTACCAACTCATTGTCTGGGACCCTGAGGAAGAATTGATTCTGGGCGGATACCGCTTTCTTCCGGGTAAGGAAATCGAATACGATGAGAAGGGACAGCCTCGTTTGGCGACAGGTCACATGTTCCACTTCTCCGAGAAGTTCCTCGACACGTACATGGCCGATACCGTGGAGTTGGGACGTTCCTTTGTCACGTTAGAGTATCAAAGTACCCGTGCCATGAGCAAGGGTATCTTTGCGCTGGATAATTTGTGGGACGGACTGGGTGCCTTGACCGTCATCATCCCCAATCTGAAGTACTTCTTTGGTAAGATGACCATGTATCCCTCCTTCAATCGTCAGGCACGCGACATGATTCTCTACTTCCTCAAAAAACATTTTGGCGATACCGAGAAGCTCGTCACCCCGATCACTCCCCTCCACATCGAGACACCCGAAGAAGAACTGCGTCAACTCTTTACCTGCGACGACTTCAAGTCCGACTATCGCATCCTCAACAAGGAAGTGCGCAAGTTAGGTTACAACATTCCGCCCCTTGTCAATGCTTATATGGGGCTCAGTCCCACAATGCGTGTGTTTGGAACTGCTGTCAACCACGAGTTTGGCGAAGTCGAAGAGACGGGCATCTTCATTGCCGTCGACGAAATTTTAGCCGAGAAGCGTATGCGTCACATTGACACCTTCGTTACGGAACATCCCGACAGCCTCAACCTCTTCGAGGAAGTCTTTCAAAAGAAGCAGTAAGGGATCGGGGTAGGCCCGTGAACCGGCTTCCCATCCCTTGAACGTGCATCCGGTGGGTAGAATATTGATTTTAGTTTTGCCCCCTCCCTTCTTTATCATCGTTTCCCATGAAGTTTGGTGCAGTGAGTCACGCACCAGGCTTCATGGAGCAAACGAATCTTTTCTCCCTTTCTTCAGAACTTATCTTTTGCCAAAGCCGTTTCGGTCCGTCCCAAGGCAAGCGAGCTTCTTAGTGTAGCGGACGGTTGCGCAGGGTAGTGCCTGTTAATTCCCCCTTGTCTCAATCCTTAAGCAGGTCAAGCAACCTACTTAAGGTGGTTTTTGATATTTTTACTCGTCTATTTATTGGTTATCTTACTAATTATTTATAACCACAAGCCGTTCTATTTGCTTTCTACTTTATAAAACTCTACTTTTGCAATTCATTTCGGCTAATAGGGTTTTATGAACAACCATTCAGGGTTATATTCGTTCAAATGTCTGCTGGCAAATTGATGTTGCCGGGCAGACCTTTTCTGCGTTTATCCCCCTTTACCTAAAGCTGAGGAACAGCCAACCCACTGAAATGTACTTGATTTTTCCCGTTAGGGCCAAGCTTGAGCTCCGGCGGGCAATATTCCAAACCCTGTGAGACATTCTTAGAATATGCGTCAACTTAAAATCAATAAGAGTATCACCAACCGCTCGAGTGCAGCGTTGGATAAGTATCTGGTAGAAATCGGTCGCGAAGAGCTCATCTCTACGGATGAGGAAGTGGAACTCGCACAGCGCATCCACAAAGGTGACCAGGAAGCTTTGGATCGCCTGACTCGCGCCAACTTACGTTTCGTTGTCAGTGTGGCAAAGCAATACCAGAACCAGGGACTTGCCCTTAACGACTTGATTGACGAAGGCAACCTCGGTCTGATCAAGGCTGCTCAGAAGTTTGACGAGACCCGTGGCTTTAAATTCATCTCGTATGCTGTGTGGTGGATTCGTCAAAGCATCCTGCAAGCTATCTCTGAACAGAGTCGTATCGTACGTATGCCGCTCAACCAGGTGGGTTTCCAAAGTAAATTGACGAAGGCAATTGTCAGCTTCGAACAGGAGTACGAGCGTCGTCCCTCTGTCGGCGAGTTGGCAGAAATCCTCGATACCGATGTAAGCAAGGTGCAGGAAGCACTGGGTACGAATGGTAAGAAGGTCAGTGTCGACGCTCCCTTCCAGGATGACGATTCAAACTGTCTCATTGACATCATGACCGACGATTCAGCTCCGGGTACGGACAATCAGATGGAGAAGGAATCGCTTTCGTCTGACCTTGAAGCTGCGTTGACCACACTCTCTGACCGTGAACGTCAGGTGTTGAAGATGCTCTTTGGTATCGGTCGCAACGAAATGACGGCTGAAGAAGTAGCTAACACTTTGAGCTTGACTCGTGAACGTGTTCGTCAGATTAAGGAACGCGCACTTCGCCGTCTGCGCGAAGCAGATAACATCAATATTTTGACAAAGTATTTGGGCTAATAGCTCATTCGATTTTTTAGGTTACAGGAATCGGAGGTATGACCTTTAGAGGTTGTGCCTCCGATTTTTTTGTTTCCGTAGTTGAAAGGCTGCGTGGAGCGTGGGTTTTACGAAGGATTTTTGCCCCAGGGCTTCGTAAGTCGATGTGAACTGAAGTCGTTACGGCCTTTTGAGTTTGCCGTGATGCGTAGAAGGAACCCGTGTGATGCAGCGTGGAGTACTGTCATCGAACTGACAAACTGACAGCTGTCAGTGACAAACTGTCTTGTTTTGGCAGTCAAATCCTATGAAATGGCGCATTATCTCGATTATTTAAGTTGATTTAGAGGTTTGGCACGCAGTTTGCTTGTAGAGTGAACGGGTAAATAACTATTTTGATTAAAGTAGACTCCACTAAGTTCTCCTGTTGTTGGGGAGATTTGGAATCAGAGATGCTTTACAGCTATTTTCTTCTCTCGGTATCATCCCGAGTTAGCACGAAGCCCTTTGTTGTAGGAAGGATCGTGGGGAAAAACGCGAAATAGAGACGAGCCTGTCGCGAAGGGCTCATTATTGAAAAGGCTAGCGACTCCCCGGTCGCAATCCCTCCCAAGATTACATAAAGTACATTGTAGCGAAGCATGGCTCTTTCCGCTTCTCGCTTCCAGTCTGGCATTTCCCGAGTCAAAGCGCTGTGCAAGGACTTGAAGGCACGTTGTGGAAGAGGCTGTGTGAGGCCATCCGCCGAGCAGACTCACGATTCCCGCTGGTTTCGGGTTGTTTGTATCGCATCCCCCAGGAATTGCCCCCATGTTGTGGCTTTCCTTCGGTTGGGTACATTCCCGGTTTTCGCCTGTCGCTCCTTCCTCTCGTTTCGATGGGCAGGAAGTGTTGGGCAGAAAGAGCAAGCTGATTGACTGCAAAGCCGATTTTATCCCTGCGTCTGCGCAGGTCTTCCCCTTGGAAGCCTCGTCCGTTCGCATGGAAAGAAGGAGCTTACAGTCCGTTCGTTGGATTTTTCGGCTGGATAAAAGAAGGTTCGTGTGAGGAAGGCTTGCATTGCCGAGCGTAAAAAAGACCTTGCACGCGAATCACCTCCCATTTTCCACCGAAAAAATCAGGCTCCCGCCGATTCCATCCATTTTTTTCACGAAAAAAACGGTGGTCTCGTCGGTTAGCTTCGATTTTCCACGGAAAAAAGGAGGCTCCCGCCGATTCAACTGATTTTTCCAGCGAAAAAAAAGTGCTCACCCGTCGGAGAGCTTCGTTTTTCCAAGGATAAAAGACCGTTCCAGTCGGTTCAGTCGGTTTTTCCGTGAGAAAATGAGTTGCTCCTTGGGTGTAATCGGCTATTTCCGTGTGAAAAAAGAGCCGACTCATTGCCAAGCGTTCGTTTGCTTCGCTTCAAAAAAGGCAGTCTCACTGCTTCCAGTCCATTGTTTTGTGACGGGGTAACTGTGTCTGTTGCTGCGAAGACCAGGTTTACCTACCTAAAAAAGGAAGTGTTCGAATGTGCGAACAGGGCTTCTCCCGATGCCAATAGAAGTTTCGCCGCTTCCGACCCTCAAACCCTCCGTCTGAAGGGTGGACTGTATCCGTGAGCTACCCGTCGTAGTTGTCTACTCTGTTTGCCTTGTGACAGCTTCGACTCCGCCTTTCCGCAAGGGGTACTTTGCTCCGTAATCAACAGGTCGTTTTGCACAACCTGGCGCGGTGTCCCTCCGTTGTTCCCGAACTGATCAATCGGGGTGATGCGGGACGCGCGTGAATGGTGCAAATGTGTTTGTTAAATTAGGAGTTTGCTCCTTGATCAAATTAATTTATTGTATGAAGATCGATTCAATTAAACTTCAGGCGTTGGAGAACGATACACACTTCTCCTTTCACGAGGCTGGAACCACCTTATTTTCAGCCATCGAGTGCGAAAACGAGACTTTTAAGTCTAAATTGGCGGCATGGCTTACGGCTACGCAGCACGAAGACCAAGTGTTGAAACTTTTGCAGAAGAGTTTGGAACTCAAAACGGTGGTCAAGCACAATGACATCCGTCGCGAATGTCTCAGCGCCATCTTCCAAATCGTCAAGATGCACGCCCAATGTCCGCATTCGCCTCATCAGGCTATCGCTGAAACAGCGTATGAGTATTTGCAAAACAGCCGCGTCAAGACGCATAGCGGTAAAGACCGCCTCACCAGTGCCATTCACCACATTTTGGATGACCTCAATCAGGAGGAGTTTCAGACGCTCCTTACGTCAATCGGCCTGAAAGAGGTGTTTGAGAAGATGAAGGCTTCGAATGAAGCGGTGAAGAAGGCACAGCTGGCGCGCGACAAAGAGAATGCCAAGAAGGGGGCGGGAACGGTAACGACGGCACGCCAGGAAACCGACAAGGCGTATCGAGCATTTGTGTCGTTTGCCAACTCTTTGCTGGAGGTTTTTCCGGGCATGATTGACGAAGCAGTCAGTGAGTGGAACGCCACGGTGATTCGCTACCGCCGTAACCTGGAGTTTAAACAGTCCTTGGCGGCGATTGCCCGTAAGAAGGCAGAGGCACAAGGTAATCAACCGGCGGCTCCACAGGAGGATAACAAGCCCTCGGGTGAGCAAAAGCCCAGTGGACAGACGGGTGGCTCGTCGGCAGGTCAGCAACCGCCGAAGCCTACTGACAAACCAACAGGCGATGCCGATGCATCAACCGACTCGACGGGTTCCGGAACGGGTTCGACGGGTGATAAAACTCCTGCTGACGGCTCAGATTCAGATGCTTCCCAATCGGGTAATTCTGGTTCGGGACCGATTTATACGCCTGTATCGCCTGCAGATGAAGTATCGGCCAACGGTAAGGAAAAAGCCGCAGAATAAGCTGGCCTTTTTGACGTAAAAAAGCACTGTGGCGAACCCATGTTCCGATACAGGTCGGAACGATGTGGTTCGCCACAGTCATTTCAATAAGAGAAGAGGGGAGAGGAGTGAGTCAGGCATACCACAATTCCTGTTTCATGTTACTGTATGAAGAAGTCGTTGGTAACTTGTGATTCGGGAAGGCTTTAGTGGTTGAATAACTTAGACTTCGTGACTTCAGCTATTTTGTACAGATAGCGTAAAGAGAGTAGCAGGTGGTTGGAATAAACTCCGTTGGTGCGAAGGGCGCGTCGATGGTCGCGGTAGATTTGCTTGTGGCTGATCCATCCGCTACTTGAAGCCCCTCCACGTCGCATGGTAACGAAATCTTTAGGGATGTATTGAGTAGAAATGCGATGGACAAAGAGTAAGCGAAGCAAATTCTCAAAGTCAGCCGCTACCTTGTAGCTTAAATCGAAAGTTCCAAAGTCGGTATATACTTGTTTGCGACAATAAAAGGAAGGATGAGCGGGCATAAAGCCCATACGCATCATCCAGCGATGAAAGGGGCGACTGGAGTAATAACGAACGCAACGTGAGGTGTCCTCGCAGGGTACATAGTGAACGTCAGCATAAACGGCGTCAACCGAGTGGTTGAGAAAGGTGTGGGCTATCGTTTGGAGTACATCGTCGGTAGTATAGAAGTCATCCGAGTTGAGCAGACCAATTACGTCGCCCGTAGCCATGGAAATACCTTTGTTCATGGCGTCATAGATGCCTTTGTCCTTTTCACTAATCCAGCGCATACGTCCGCCGAAGCGCGGTTCGTACTGTCGGATGAGGTCGACTGTCTTGTCAGTTGATCCTCCATCGATAACCAAGTATTCGTAGTCTGTGTAGGTTTGTCGGAGGATGCTTTCAAAAGTATCACAAACTGTTGCAGCTGAGTTCCAGGTGGCAGTAATGATGGAAATTTTCATACGGTGTAAGAAAAAGATTGAGGAAGGAATGGAGGAAAAAAGTAAATGAGGTCTCAGTAGACGTAAGACTCCTGCTGTCCGTAAGGTAGGTGCCAGACCTTGACGGGTGGTGAACTGGTTGCTCCAATGAGGTGAGTAGAAAAGTTCAGTAAGACGAAGTCAGTTGCTATGGGGCGAAGCGTTACTATACGAGAGGATGAAGCGGGTAAAATGCTTATAAGAATATTTCTTGAAAACGCTCATTATAAGCAGTTCTACTATTTAGTATTAAATTTCTTCTTTATCATCATATAGAAAAAAACGTCCAATTACTTTTATTCCCGCATGTACCTTGACATCCCCAGTGAGGGATAGAGAAGTTTCTTTTTAGGGAAAAGTTATCTACAAAGATACACAAAAAACATTGCGTACTAATTTCATAACCCCAACCGATGGGGTTTTATTGTTGACAATCGAACTAAATAGTAGAAATGGTCGATTTTTTGTTTGGTAATCGAGGGTTTGAGGGGGAAAGTTGATTCACATTTCATTCAGTTCGCGTATCTTTGCTCTACCAAAATAATCCGGGTGGCTGGTTACGATTGATTGTGACAGTCCTCCCTTCTACAGGAAGCCCCCTTCGTGTGGTGTCTTCTCACATATGTCCTTTACTTTCTAGGAATATACTTGATGATAACTTTAGGTAATATGTCTTGATTCGTTGTATATCAGTGATATATGAGGATTGTTTTACTTCACTCTTTCCTCGTGTTGAGTCAAGTCTAAGTTCCCGTTCTATTCTATTTTATCACTTACCACGTAAACAACTTTACCGCTACGAATACCTTACGCAACATAGTACGAGTATGGGTATGCATCCTGCTGGGTGCATACCTTGTTTTGTTGGGCTTTGTACACTTCGGTCCGACCCAGCGTTGGTTGACTCAAACAGCCGAAGACTTGCTCGAACAAACTCTCCGTACTGAGGTGAAAATCGGAGCTTTAGAGGTTGGATTGTTTAATCGAGTCCTGTTGCGCGACGTGTGTATTTACGATCAAGAACGCAAGCCCCTTTTGCAAGCCGAACGTCTGACGGCAAAAGTAGCGTTGCGTTCCCTTGTTCAGGAGCAGCTGTCGTTGCGTACCATCTCGATACTCGATACACAAATCAACCTCTACAAGCCCAACGCTACGTCCCCCACCAATTTCCAGTTTATTGTCGATGCGCTGAGCAGCAAGGAGAAAAAGGAAACCAAGGGCATCAACCTGCGCGTGAACTCCTTGATTCTGCGACGTATTCAGGTAAAATACGATCAACTTGACCGTCCCCGTACGCCGGGCAAGCTCAATCCCTCACACCTGTTGGTAGACCAAATCAATGCCAATATCAGCCTCAAGAGTCTGACGCCCGACCTTTTGCGCCTTCATGTTCGCTCGTTAGCCTTTCGCGAACAGTCAGGCTTCGAACTTCGCCATTTGCGCTTGAAGCTTCGAGCCGACCGTCACGGAGCCACGATTGAAGACTTCGAGATGCGCCTTCCCCAGTCGGTAATCAGTCAGAGCGACTTGCGTGCCACCTACGATGCGCGAGCCGGATGGGACCGTGTGTGGAACACCTTGCGCGTAGAAGGTAATGTGCGCGATGCGTGGCTCACCGTGGCTGACATCCGCTCGTTGGTCAAACTGCCTCCCACGATGGAACTGTCAGCCCGCCTCTCGACTCGTTTTGCAGTCAGTCCGCAACGCTTGCGCTTCAGTCAGTTGAGATTGGCCGATTCGCAGGAAGAGGTCAACCTTGAAGGGGGAATCACCGTGCAGCGACAGGGAGGAAAGCCTATAGGACTGGCTTTTGACGTCACCCAACTGACCGTTGACGATGCTTTCTCTCGGCGCATCATGCACTGGGTGAAGGCAGACTCTACCTTGACGGGTATGGTCGGCAGGGTAGGCGATGTTTCGCTCCAGGGTAAGGGCGAATTGAAGTTTGCTGGACCGGGTAAGGGTCATTTTGACTTGTCGACCCAAGTAGGTAAACTGACCGCTCAACTCGATTGGGACGGTCGAAATCAACTCCAAACCCACTTGGAGTTGCAGGATGCCCAGCCCGCCCGTTTGTTGGCTCGCACGCAGCTTCCTCAATCGGTTAGCTTGCGCGGGGATGTCGCTTTGCAGTTTGACCCTGTTACCAAGCGGTGGGCAGGTGTAAGCGGAGCAACCGACGTGGTACGCTTGGTATGGAATCAGCAGGCCTATCAGCACATTCGTTTGCAGGGGGCTTATACGTCCCGCGAAGCGACAGCGGTGCTTCTGAGTAGCGATCCGAAGTTGCCTTGTCGGCTGCAAGGTCGTGTAGCTTGGGTGGGAAAGCAGCTCGACGAAGTGGAGCTAACAGGAAACATTGCGCAACTCAACTTGCAGGAGCTGGGATGGCAAACACCCTATCACCAAGCTCAATTTTCAGGAGCTGTCGAAGCTCATGTACAAGGGTTATCGACTACATCACCTCAAGGAAAACTTCAATTACGCGATTTCAATATGTTGCAGTCGCCTCAAGGCGATTATCATTTAGACCAGTTGACGGCAACGCTCGAGCCTGTGAGTGCCGGCGTGGGACGATTAAGCTTGCACAGTGACTTCCTTGATGCTCAGTTGCAAGGTGACATGACTTTGTCGCACCTGACGAATGGGGTAAAGGACCTGTTGAACCGCTCCCTTCCGGGACTCTTAGTGAACGACGGTACGCCGTCGGCTGTGACAGATTCGCGGTGGGACATTCAGGCCTCACTGAAACGCACGGATGTGCTGGAGAAAATGGCACGTATCCCCTTGCAGACGAAAGGACCTGTTTTCATCCAAGGTTACTTGGCTACGGGCAAACAGCGCAGTGCTTTGTCCGTACGCACCGATGGTTTTACGATTGGCCGTCAGCCCTTTGGTACTTCGAGTCTGTATTTTGACGGACAAGGCACACGCTACCACTGTTTGGTCAAGACCCAGAAGGAGTTTGCGGGCAAACAGTTTGATGTCATGGCAAAGCTCTCGACTCGCGACAGCTTGCTGGACAGTCGGGTAGCTTGGAATGCGCACGAGTCTGCCGAAGATTACAGCGGTAGCGTATCGGCTTCTACCCGTTTCTATGCCAACCGCGAGGCGGTCAATTTCCGTACGCAGGTGCATCCAACGGGCTTTACGCTCGACGGGCTTCCCTGGAAAATCGGTTCGGGTGAGATTTCGTTGCTCAACCGTGAAGTGACCTTCCGCAATATCAGCCTGAATCATGAGCAGCAAGGCATTAAAGTAGATGGACGCTTCTCTCCACAAAAGAACGACTCGATTGTGGCAGAGCTCAAGGATATTGACGTGGAGTACATCCTCGATTTAGTCAATTTCCATGCCGTAGATTTTGGGGGTCGGGCTACAGGTAAAGCCATCTTTACGAAGTCAAACGATGCCCCCGATCTGCATGCCCGACTGTATATTCCTGATTTTACGTTTAATCATGGTCCCATGGGGCGTACTACGATAGATGGCACGTGGAGCCCTCGGGATAACCGCATCTACCTTGATGCTGACATGAAGTTACCCCAGGGTTTTGACTTGGGAACAAAGGTCAACGGCTTCGTTTCGTTGGCAGAAAAGGGGCTCAAACTCCACATACAGGCCAATCGAACCAACCTGAGCTTCTTGAAACGCTACATGGACGGCATCTTCGAGAACTTTTCAGGCGAGGCAACGGGAGCCGTGACGCTCTATGGCCCGTTTAAGGCGTTGGACTTCCGAGGTAAACTGACCGCAGACGCTTCCGCACGGATACCGGCCACAGGGGTAGCCTATCACATCTCGAATGGTACCGTAGACCTTTCGCCCGGTGAGTTCGCCTTCCGACAATTTACCGTGAGTGACGGAAAGGGTGGAAGTGGACGAGCAAATGGTTACCTGCGTCACAACCACCTGAAGGACTTGACGTATGACTTTGACGTGACGGCGCAACACCTCCTTTGTTACGATCAACCCGAAAGCCACGATATGCCCTTCTACAGTACGACGACAGGTAGCGGCAGGGTGCATCTGGAAGGAGTTCCGGGACGGTTTACTGCCGACATCGCCTTGCGCCCTGAAGCTCCGACGACGTTAGTCTACAATTTGAGTACAGGAGAGTCGCTTGCTGCGGAGGATAACATGATTCGCTTCCATGCACAACCCGCCGCAACGCCTGTAGGCAAGGAAGAACCGCAGGAAGAAGGAACCCAGCGGCAGGAAACACCGGAGGAGGACGGCCAAACGAGCGACATCATCTTGAATTTCCTCATTGATGCCAATCCTGCAGCCCAGGTAAAGGTTATCACGGATGCGCGTTCGGGCGATGCACTGACGGTGTATGGCGAAGGGCCGATTCGTGCTTCGTTCCATAACAAGGGTAATTTTGAAATGTATGGCACTTACCGCTTGCAACGCGGTTCGTATAAGATCAGCATTCAAGATATCATCCGTAAGGATTTAACCCTGAAGGCGGGAAGCAGCATGACCTTTGCCGGAAATCCGTTGCTGGCAGACTTAAACCTGCAAGCTGTCTATACGGTAAACGGTGTGGCGCTGAGTGACCTCAATTATGGAGCAGGTTTCTCGCAGAAGTCAGCCCGTGTGGATTGCATCCTCAATATCGGCGGCAAGGCGAAATCGCCGCAGGTCAAGTTTGACATCGACCTGCAAGGTATCTCGGAGGACGAGAAGCAGATGGTTCGCCAGTTGATTGCGACCGATGAGGACATGAACCGCCAGGCCATCTACCTCTTGGGTATTGGTCGCTTCTATACAGCCAATCCACAATCATCCATCGGTCAGTCTTCCTCGCAGCAGCAAAGTGCTGCCGCCATGCGTTCCTTCCTCTCCACGACCTTGACCAGCCAGTTGAACAGTGCCATTTCCTCCATGTTGGGCAGTGAGTCGCAATGGTCCTTTGGTACGAACGTGGCTCCCGGCACGTTGGGTTGGAGTGACATCGAGGTCGACGCGCTCTTGCAGGGACGACTCTTTAATGACCGCTTGCTGATCAATGGTAACTTTGGTTACCGTGACCGTCCGACCTATACTTCCAACTTTATCGGTGACTTTGACATCCGTTACCTGCTGACTCCCAAGGGCAGCATGAGCTTGCGGGCGTATAGTGAAACGACCGACCGTTACTTTACGAAGTCTTCGCTGACCACACAAGGCATCGGATTGACCTTGCAACGCGATTTTACCCGTCTGCGCGACTTGTTTACCTGGACCGGACGGCGCGAGAAGTTGCGCAAAAAGCGGGAAACTAAACGTCAGAAGAAGGGCGAACGCCGCTCAAAGGCTGTAAACGAAAAGGCGGCGGCTGCCGAGCGTCGCCCTTGACGAAGTGTCGAGCCGAGGGGAGGACTGGAGGCTTCCCCTCGGAGAGTAGGCTCTTGCGACCTCTTGTTTTAGGACGTAGCATATCCCCCTGGACGAGGAGGGCTTGTGATGTAAAGAGAAGCAAACCTTAGCTTTACAGGAGCGGCTTTAGGAATTCGTTTGTACTTTTGCACGATTCAAAAAATACTCATTTATAATAGGTCATTCCTTCTTGCCGGAAGCGACAAGGGTGGGGTGGCACGTAAGCTTATGATCAAGGACCCCAAACACATCAATATTGCGGATTACAATTACCCGTTACCCGAAGAACGCATAGCTAAATATCCCAAAGCCGTGCGCGATGAGTCGAAATTGCTGGTTTACCGTCACGGCGAAATCGGTGAGGACACGTTTAAGAACATTGCTTCATATTTGCCCGAAGGGGCTTTGATGGTATTTAATAACACCAAAGTCATTCAAGCCCGCCTTCATTTCCATAAATCGACGGGTGCACTGATTGAAGTGTTTTGTCTGGAACCCCATACTCCGCTGGATTACCAACTGAACTTTTCTTCTACCCGTCGGGTAACTTGGACCTGCCTGGTCGGTAACTTGAAAAAATGGAAGGAAGGAAAGCTCGAACGCATCCTGACGGTGCGCGGACAGGAGTTGACCCTCACGGCTGAACGAGGCGGCATGAGCGGTACCGGGCATGAAATCACCTTTGATTGGGGAGACGACACGGTGACCTTTGCCGAAGTCTTAGAGGCTATCGGTGAATTGCCGATTCCTCCCTACTTGAACCGCGACACGGAACCGTGTGACCTTCAAACTTACCAGACGGTCTACGGAAAGATCAAGGGCTCTGTAGCAGCTCCTACAGCTGGACTTCACTTTACGGAACGCGTGCTGCAGGCTATTGATGCGCGTGGAATCGAACGTAACGAGGTGACACTTCATGTGGGAGCGGGGACATTTAAACCTGTCAAGAGTGAAGAAATCGGGGGACACACGATGCACGCCGAGTGGATTGCCGTGAAGCGCGAAAGTATCGAACGATTATTGGCGCACGACGGTGAATGTATTGCGGTGGGCACCACGTCGGTGCGTACCTTGGAAAGTCTTTACTATATCGGCGTGATGATTCACGAACATCCCGAGGCTACACCCGACGAACTCCACGTGCCGCAGTGGCTCCCGTATGAATATGCTGCCGCTCCCGGTGAGAAACTTTCGACCGTAGAGGCGTTACAGGAGATTCTGAACTACTTGGATCGGAACCAAATGCCTGTACTCCACACGGCTACGCAGATAATTATCGCCCCGGGCTACGAATACCACGTGGTGCGCCGCATAGTAACGAACTTCCACCAGCCGCAGAGTACGTTGCTCTTGTTGGTATCAGCCTTTATCGGGACAGCGTGGCGCCGCATTTATGACTATGCACTGGGTCACGACTTCCGCTTCTTGAGTTACGGTGACAGTTCGTTGTTGGAACCCTGATAAGCTCAGTCCTGCTTCATAGCAGTCGGAGCCGATGCAGGGAAAGGCAAAAGTGTGGCAGCGGAAAAGATTTGCACGCAGTCGCCATCTTTCGCCTCTGATGGCCTTCAACAGGATTTCTGAGTATAACCTTCCACATTAACCCGTTGGCAGAACAACCCGAAAGGGAAGTTGCCAACGGTTTTTTACTTGAAATAAATACAGCAGCAGTATGACGAATATTCCTTTTGATAATCCCAACGAAGTATTGCCCCTGGTAGACGAACAGGGACAGGTGGTGGGCAAGACCTTACGTGGCGAATGTCACGACGGCACGAAGAAACTCCACCCGGTGGTACACCTTCATGTTTTTGATGCCGAGGGCAGACTGTATTTGCAACGCCGGCCGAGCTGGAAGAAGATTCAGCCCAATCGGTGGGATACGGCTGTCGGAGGGCATATAGGCTATGGCGAAACGGTAGCTGAGGCATTGGAACGCGAAGCTTACGAAGAGTTGGGATTAAGTGGTTTTGAGGCCGCTTCAATTGAACAGTATGTCTATGAGTCAACTTGCGAACGCGAGTTTGTACATGTCTTTTGTACACGGACGGCGGTGACACCCACTCCTTCGGCTGAACTGGATGGGGGAGCCTTCTTCACTCACGAAGAAATCGTTGAACAACTCGGCAAGGGATTCTTTACGCCGATGTTTGAAGCGGAATGGCAGCAACTCTCACAGTTGGAATGCTTTCGACGCTACGAATGCGGAGAGTAACGCGAAGTTGACGGACAGCAGACTTACCTGCTGTCCGTTGTTTTTTTCTTCAGATGGCGGAGCGGGTAGGCACTGACAGGCAGCTAGATGTAACGGTTGTCGATGGCGGCTTGTTGCTGAATTCGGCTTATTTCGTTTGCTTCGTGGTCAACCCGACTTCTTCTCCCGAACTTCGGAAGCAGGAGCTTGGCTCGCTACAGGAGAAGGGAAAAACACATGAATTTGCTCAGTAAAAACCTCATGGGAAGCCGTCGGACGAGGCGAAACGCTTGTCGGTTGATCTGACTTTTTCAGCAGGAAAAGCTTGAAATGCGCTTGGGCGAGCTTCGATGAGCAAAAAAAATAGAGGTGGGTAAATATACTGAGAATCAGTCTTTTTGTTTGATTTTATCTTCCGAAGTGAAATTTTATTGCAAAAGTATTGGGCGAAAAGTTTGGAGGATAAATAAAAAGTTCATACTTTTGCACCGCTTTAGAAATGATACGGGCGCTTAGCTCAGCTGGTTCAGAGCATCTGCCTTACAAGCAGAGGGTCGGCGGTTCGAATCCGTCAGCGCCCACACTTCACATTCTCTCTCTATTCACCTTTAAAACGACGGGCGCTTAGCTCAGCTGGTTCAGAGCGTCTGCCTTACAAGCAGAGGGTCGGCGGTTCGAATCCGTCAGCGCCCACGTCAGAATCGAAAGACTGTCCTCCACGACAGTCTTTTTTTATTGGCTAAAAAACAACAGGCTACCCTGTAGAAGCGACACTTGTTCATGTAAATGATCAGTTTGTGCCGCTTTTACAGGGTAGCTTGTTTGGGTAAATGCCATGCGGAGCAGGGTAGCGCACGTCTATGGGGAGAGGGGATGGAAGTGATTCTTTCATCGTGTTAGGTGATTCCTTTAGTTTGTATACTTGTTGTGCTTTGTGAGATGAAATAACTTTCTATCTGAAAGTATACTTAAGTATATGGTGTGAATATGTTATTTATGCAGCGGCTTATTCAAACATTTCGCTTACCTTTGCCGCCAATGTAAGAAAAGCCTGTCAAATCACTAAATTAATTGGGTATGATGCACAAGAAGGAATACTTGATCTATAAACTATCAGACGACATGAAGGGTTGCATTAAAATTGATGCGGCACTTTATCGTAAACTGGACGTTAAGCGAGGCTTGCGTAACGAGGACGGTACGGGTGTGCTGGTAGGATTGACGAATATCGGTAATGTGGTCGGGTATGAACGTAAGGAGTCGGGGCTTGTGCCTGTGGAGGGTAAGCTTTACTTTCGGGGCTATGAGGTTTCGGACTTGGTGCATGCCGTTTTGGCAGAGGAGCGATTTGGTTATGAGGAAATTGCCTATTTGTTATTGAGCGGAAGATTGCCCGATGCCGAGGAGTTGGAACAGTTCCGGCGGTTGTTGGTGGACAATATGCCGTTGATGTCGAAGACTACACTGAATATTGTGGAGTTGGAAGGCAACGATATTATGAATATTCTGGCGCGCAGTGTACTTGAACTGTATACATACGACCAAACGCCTGACGATATATCGCGTGACAACCTGATGCGGCAAAGTGTGGAACTGGTTTCTAAGTTTCCGACGATTATTGCCTATGCTTATAACATGTTGCGCCACAAGACGCAGGGCCGTTCGCTGCATATCCGCCACCCGAAACCTTCTTTCTCATTGGCTGAGAACTTCCTCTATATGCTGTTGGGCAATCATTATACGCCACTGGATGCCCGTACGTTGGACTTATTGCTGATTCTCCACGCGGAGCATGGTGGCGGTAACAACTCGACCTTTACGGTGCGCGTTACTTCGTCTACTTGTACAGATACGTATTCTTCGATTGCTGCGGGTATCGGTTCGTTGAAGGGGCCGAAACACGGAGGCGCGAATATCCGTGTGCACGACATGATGGAGCATTTGAAGCAGCATATCCGGCATTGGGATGACGATGCGGAGATTACGAATTACCTTTACCGCATGCTGAAGAAGGAAGTCTATGATCAGATGGGCCTGATTTACGGTATAGGTCACGCTGTCTACACGTTGTCTGACCCTCGCGCGGTGTTGCTGAAGGAGATGGCTCGTAAACTGGCAGCTGAAAAGGGACGAACCGAGGAGTTTGAGTTTATGGAACGCATTGAGCGGCTGGCTGTGCAAGCAGTGTACGACATAAAGGGCGAGGGTAAGAAGCTCTGTGCGAATGTGGACTTTTATTCGGGCTTTGTCTATGACTTGATAGGTTTGCCGATTGAGATTTATACGCCGCTCTTTGCGATGTCGCGTATTGTGGGGTGGTGTGCACACCGCAATGAAGAGTTGTGCATGAGCGGTAAACGCATCATTCGTCCGGCTTATCGCTGTGTGGCAGACTTGAGGGACTATGTGCCAGTCGACCAGCGCTGAGTGTGGTTGGTAAAAATAGGGCAGGGGGACTGCCTGGTGATGGAATAAAAAGATAAGTTCGCTTTTGGGGCTGTGCTTTTGGAAAGGGGTGCGGACAGAAGGGTATACGAAAATAGGCTGCGTCGGGATGGGCGCAGCCTATTTTTGTACAGGTGAATCAACTATACGGGAAGTGGGTAGGAAGCGGCTGACTGCGTAGCAGCGGCGGTAGGAGATTGCAGGGCTTCGCAGCAGGCTGTATTCACTTCGATTTCCTTGGTTATCAGACGGTGCGATAATCAAGGGTGGGGAATGTTGAAGGGAAGGGGAAGTGGGTTGAATTACTTGACTCCGTAAACTTCCCGATAAAGGGCTTCTTTGATTTCTTCAAAATGAGCCGGCGTGGCTTCGGGAAGGGTGCTCATGATGCGGAGTGGAAAATATTCGCCCGTGGGACGATAAGGGGGTTGCTGGTAGTCGTTGGGAAGCAGGTGCATGGCATGGCGTTCGTAGAAACCGATGCGACGACGTGCAATCTCGGTATCGGGAGTTTCTACTTCGAGTACGATTTCTTTGCCCGCACATTGCTTCATAAAGCACTCGAAGGCGCGACCACCTATGCCACCGCCCCGAAGACTGGAACTGATGGCAAAGTGTTCTACATAGATGAAGTTGGAGAAATGCCAGGAGGTAATAAAGCCGCAATAGTCGCCGTCGTCAAGGATGGCATCGGCGTGGAAGAGGGGAGATTGGTGCATCAGTTCTTCCCAGGCGGCCTCGGGGCGACGTTCTTCTTCAGGAAAGGCGGCGAGATAGAGTGATAAAGAGGGAGCGAAATAAGTGGGGTAAAGTGGGGTAAGTGTCATAATCATGCAGTGGAAGTGGTTAAACGATAGTAGTAGGGAGGAACCAACTGTTGGCCATTGAGGAGGTATCCGATTTCCGCTGTATGCAATCGTGTTTATTCCTCTTCTTCCTGAATAAACTGGAGTGAAAGTATTTTCGAAAGCCGCTCGCGTAGGGCCTGCTCGTCGTCTAATCGGACACTGACGGTGAGGAGGGTGTCAGTGGCGGTGTATTCACGTTCGATGATGCTGGCATCGGCTTCGCGAATAAAGCGCATGGCGACATCCGCATCGGCATAAGGGGCGGAAATGCGGAAGGTGGCTTTCATGATGCACGTCAGTTTCTCACAAAGGTCGAGTGCTTCGCCGGCAGCTGTCTTGTAGGCGACTCCTAAGGGACCTGTGCCTAACTTAACTCCGCCAAAGTAACGCACGACGATGACCAGTGTGTAGGTGAGCTCACGTGATTGGATCTGGCCTAAGATGGGGCGACCTGCCGTTCCTGAGGGTTCACCGTCGTCGTTGGCGCGGGTAGAGCTGGCATCATCGCCTAATACGTAGGCATAGCAAACGTGGCGTGCGTCGTAGTATTTCTTTTTGTATTGCGCAACTACCTCCTTGGCTTCAGTTTCATTCGCTACGGGATGAGCAAACGCCAGAAAGCGCGAGCGTTTCTCGGTTAATTGTGCTTCTCCCGCTTCTTTCAGGGTAAGGTAGGTATCCATAAGCTTGAAAAAAATAAAGGCTCACCGCTTGTGACAAGTGGTGAGCCTTCGATTGGTTCTCTGTTAGTTGAAGTGATAGAGGAAGGTAGCTACACCTGTCAATGCGGGTTTGCGTTGGTCTTTGATTTCAATGGTAAACTGGATTTCTGCCTTGCAGATACCGCGCAGGTTGGCGATGCTTTGCAACTTGGTAACCAAGCGTACGCTTTGACCACTGAGAACGGCTTGACCAAACTTCATCTTGTCCATGCCGTAGTTTACCATCATCTTGAGGTTGTTAACCTGGATGATTTGCTCCCACATATAGGGGAGGAGAGAGAGGGTAAGGTAACCGTGAACGATGGTCTGGCCGAAGGGACCTTCTTTAGCACGTTCCTGGTCAACGTGAATCCACTGGTGGTCGAGGGTAGCATCGGCAAAAGCGTTGATGCGGTCTTGATCTACCTGGAGCCATTCGGATGCACCGAGTTCCTGACCTACGTGTTCGGCAAATTCTTCGTAAGAGTTGATTGTAAGCATAATATATTTTTTTGAGAGTTGGGATTTAATGCAAAGGGGGAAGATTCGTGTTTATTGACGGGAGATTTCTTCCATGGTGAGCGACGAAATAAGCAGTTGGGGAGTAACCTGGGCTGTACACTGGTAGGAGCCGAAGGTTTTGCCTTCATCATCGCGCTGGATATGTTGGTCGACAGTAAACTTCACCGTGAAGGAAGCAGCTGTGGGGGATCCTGACTGGCGGGTTACCTGGATGTCTCGATTGACAATGAATTGACAGTCTTGAATGTGTTCGTTGTACATCTGGTTGATGGTCTCTACCACGGCGGCTTTAGTTATATTGGACTGGTGGAGGAAGTGGTCCATGGTCGCTGTTATGTTGGAACAGATAACTGTTTCGTCGCGCGCTTCGAATCCCTCAAAGAAGTTTTGAATAACGCTGACGACCTGCTCGCGTTCTTCAGGGGTAATCTCCTGGTCACGCAACGTACCTTGCGCAATGGAGGCTTCCGAAGCGTACCTTCCATCGGGGTGAGTATCGAGGTAACTTTGGAAAGCAGCCTCTGTACCTAAACGCTGGGCGTGGATGAAATCGAGTGAATCGATCTTGAGATCGCAGAGGTGAACATAATGGGGGTAGTTAAACTGTTCCTTGAACCGAACGAAGTCACTTACCTGATCGGAAAGGGAAATCGTGGCCCAGCGTTGCAACATACTTTCAACTTGTTGGAGACGTTTTTTAACCTCAGGTGCGTAGGGACTATCGGGATATTTAGCCAAAAAGTCTTCGTAGTCCTGGGGGTTATCGTTATTCTCTAAGATAGTGTATGCAACTGTCTCATTATAACTGTTTTGAGACGTGTAAAAATAGAATCCGACTCCAGCTATTAAACCGACTAAAACAAGTGCGGCAACGAGAAGTAAAACTTTCTTGGAACGTGGGGAACCTGATTCGGGTTGAGACGAAATAGGAGCTTCGTCAACGGAAGTGGGGGTATGGTTACTCGGGGTGTTGGAAGAGGTTGTTTCGGACATAGAGCGTATGGAATGAGAATGTTTCGTGTTTGGGTTGGAACTTGTGAGGGAGAAACTACGAAATAGCCCTCTTTTGAGTTGACTTTTTAGGGTGTTCCGTAGAGCGGAGAGAATGGAAAAAGACAGCTCTAAAAGTGGCATTCAAAGGTGTTTTGTCTGGCTGAAACCTTGCACAAAGGTACACTAAGCCTTCAGATGTGCAAAATAAGGAGTTTAATTTTCTGCTTGTCGAGCAAATGTGACTCTTAAGGCTTGGGTCTAATAGGTTTTTATCACTAAATTTGCGCGAAAAATTTTTTTGATGAATGAAAACTTTGTATAAGATTAAAAAGGGCTTGGACCTGAAGTTGGAAGGTGAAGCAGTAGCGAATTTGACCTTCGCTCCTCTCAGCGAGGAATATGCTGTGATGCCGACTGATTTTCCAGGTATTGTGCCCCGCGCGGTAGTCAAAGAAGGTGACCGTGTGCAGGCTGGTGAGGCCTTGTTTGTTGACAAAGCAACAAATCGCATCAAGTTTGTTTCTCCGGTTAGTGGTACCGTCGTAGGTGTCGAGCGTGGAGAACGTCGCAAATTGTTGCGCTTCCGTGTGAAGGCAGATCAAGAACAAGTAGCTAAAACTTTTGAAGTACAGGAGCTTTCTAAACTTTCTGGCGACGATGTGAAGAACCTGTTACTTGAGAGTGGTCTCTTCGCATTCTTGCGTCAACGTCCGTATGACGTGATTGCATCACCCGAAGACTCTCCGAAAGCCATCTTTATTTCTACGTTTAGCAAGATGCCACTGGCTGCGAAGTTCAGTTTTGTCTCTGCAGGCTTGGAAGAGGACTTTAAGACCGGTGTTCGTGCACTGGCTAAAGTGGCTAAGGTGCATTTGGGCATTTGTCCGAAGCAGATTAACTCTCAGTTGCTTCCGATTAGCGAGGCCGAAGTGAGTGTCTTCGATGGTCCGAACCCCTCGGGTAATGTGGGTGTGCACATCAATCGTGTAGATCCGATTAACAAGGGTGAGGTAGTCTGGACGCTGGGTGCGGAAATGGCTATCGTTTTAGGCCGTTTGTTGCGTACCGGTAAGCTGGAGCTGAAGCGCCGCATCGCGGTAGCGGGTTCTCAAGTGAAAGAGCCTCGCTATGTAGAAACTTACATCGGTGCTCCGTTGAAGGATATCTTCAAGGGTCAGCTTGAAACTACGGACCATGTGCGCATTATCAATGGTAATCCTTTCGTAGGTTATAAGTCAAGCATTCAGGATTATCTCGGTGCCTTCAGTACAGAGGTATGTGCTATCCCTGAAGGAGACAATGTTGACGAGGCATTCGGATGGATCGCACCGCGCTTAAACGATTTCTCTACCAGTCATAGCTATTTCTCTTGGTTATTAGGTAAAAAACGCGCCTATAATTTGGACTGCCGTATCAAGGGAGGTGAACGCCACATGATTATGAGTGCTGAATACGAACGCGTATTCCCCATGGATATTTATCCTAGCTACCTCATTAAGGCTATTATCACGGGAGATATCGACCGTCAGGAAGCTCTGGGTATTTATGAAGTAGCTCCTGAGGATTTTGCAGTGGCTGAATTTATCGACTCCTCTAAGTTGGAGTTGCAGCGTATTGTACGTGAAGGCCTCGATATCTTGAGAAAGGAGAATGCTTAATCTAAAGGCTTAATTTTCAGATTAAAGAAATCTATTTGCTAAAGTAATGCTGGGGTAGGGTAGACTACCTGCTTCATGGGTTAGAATCTAAACTCAAGCGGTTAGCAGTGACGCTTACCAATATGCTCAAGAAACTGTGTGTTTGGAGAGCTTTGTCAAGCATGAATAGTAAAGGATTTCGCAATAACGATTGAAATGATCAAACAATTTTTTGATAAGGTTCGTCCTCACTTTGAAGAGGGGGGAAAGCTGAAGGCTTTTCACTCGGTGTTCGAAGGTATGGAGACGTTTATGTTGGTGCCGAATACTACTTCACGAGTAGGTGTGAGCATCCATGATGCCATTGACTCCAAGCGCATCATGTCTTTCGTGGTGATCGCTTTGTTGCCGGCATTGCTGTTCGGTATGTACAACGTAGGTTACCAAAACGCCTTGGCTGCCGGCAAATTGGCTGAGACCAGCTTCTGGTCGATGTTTATCTACGGCTTCCTGTTGGTTCTTCCTAAAATCATCGTGTCTTACCTGGTTGGTCTCGGTATCGAGTTTACAGTGGCACAATGGAAGAAGGAGGAAATCCAAGAGGGTTACCTCGTAACGGGTATTTTGATCCCGCTGATTGTGCCTGTAGATTGTCCTTTATGGATGCTTGCACTTTCAGTTGCATTCTCCGTGATTATCTGTAAAGAAATCTTCGGTGGTACGGGTATGAATATCTTTAACCCGGCTTTGGTGGCACGTGCTTTCCTTTTCTTCTCTTACCCCACCAGCATGAGTGGTGACCAAGTATGGGTAGCTGGTAAGGAAGTGTTGGGCTTTGGTTACAATCTGCCTGACGGAGCGACCATGGCTACGCCTCTCGGTGAGATTGCAGCGGGTATTGCTCCCCAGGCTAGCTTGAGTGACATGATTATGGGCTTTATCCCGGGTAGTATCGGCGAGACTTCCGTAATTGCAATTGCGATAGGTGCCATCATTCTCTTGGTAACGCAGATTGCATCGTTCCGCACCATGATTAGTGTCTTTGTCGGTGGTATTGCAGTTGCAGTTCTGTTTAACATGGCAGGATTGGAAAACAACGCTGCTGCCAATATGCCTTGGTATATGCATATTGTTACGGGTGGCTTCTGCTTTGGTGCTGTCTTTATGGCTACTGACCCTGTGACGAGTGCACGTACGGAGAAGGGTAAATATATTTATGGTTTCTTGATCGGTGCGCTTGCTATCTTGATTCGTGTGCTTAACCCCGGTTATCCTGAAGGCATGATGCTGGCCATTCTCTTCATGAATATGTTTGCTCCGCTGATTGACTATTGCTTCGTGCAGCAAAACATTAACAAGCGCTTGAAGCGAGCAAGTAAGTAAAACGGCTTTTGCGTTGAAGACTTCGCTCGTTATGCTGAACATAACGCGGTGTTTGTTTTTGGGCAAAATCAATTCAGAAAGACATGAATACAAATAAAAATTCATATACTCTCATTTATGCTTCGATCATGGTAGTGGTCGTTGCATTCCTGCTCGCCTTCGTTTCTTCTGCCTTGAAGCCTACGCAGGATCAAAACGTAGCACTTGACAAGAAGAAGCAGATTCTGGCAGCGCTCAACATTCGTAACTTGGCTAAGGAGAATATCGAGGCGAAGTATAACGAAGTAGTCGAGGCTGACATGATTGTTAAGGCTGACGGTACGGTCATCAAGGAAGGTAAAGAGAAGGAAAAGGATGGGTTCAAAGTTGAAAACAAAGAACTCTCTGCCGACAATCTTCCGGTGTATGTATGCAAAGTAAATGGCGAAACCAAATATGTGGTACCGATGACGGGGCGCGGTCTTTGGGGCGGCCTTTGGGGATATATTGCAGTCAATGCAGACCTCCGTACGATCTTTGGTGCTTACATCTCTCACGAAAGTGAGACGGCAGGTTTGGGTGCACTGATCGCAGAAGAAAAGTTCCAGGATCAGTTTAAGGGTAAGCAAATCTTTGCTCCCAACGATAGCCAGCAAGTTGCTTTGACTGTTGTCAAGAAAGGAAAAGTGGAAGCTGATAAAGAAACTTATCAAGTAGACGGTATCACGGGTGCTACGTTGACTTCGGTTGGTGTGGCTGATATGGTCAACAAGGGCTTGGCACAGTACCTCGGATTCTTTCATTCTCTTCAGAAGTAATCAATCAACTGTGTGATGTGTGAATGAATGACCTTCTAACTGCTCTTGTTTAGAGGGTACTCATTATCACCGCACACCTATTTCATACCATTTATGAGCTTATTTTCAAAAGAAAATCGTGAAGCCCTGATTGGGCCGCTCAATCTGAACAACCCGGTAGCCGTTCAGGTGTTGGGTATTTGTTCAGCCTTGGCAGTAACTTCTCAGCTGGAGCCTGCCATTGTAATGGGTCTGTCGGTAACAGTGATTACCGCCTTCGCGAATGTGATTATATCTCTTCTTCGCAAGACCATTCCTAACCGTATTCGTATTATCGTGCAGCTTGTGGTTGTCGCTACCCTGGTAACACTCGTTTCTCAGGTGTTGAAGGCTTACGCTTACGACGTAAGTGTGCAGCTTTCAGTGTATGTAGGTTTGATCATCACGAACTGTATCCTGATGGGTCGCTTGGAGGCTTTTGCTATGATGAACGGTCCTTGGGAATCTTTCCTGGATGGTGTAGGTAACGGCTTGGGATATGCCTGGGTACTGGTTGCTGTAGGCTTCTTCCGTGAGCTTTTCGGTAACGGTACGCTGTTGGGGCTGCGTGTCATCCCCGAAAGCCTTTATGTAGAAAACGGTGGTTTCTATGTCAACAACGGTATGATGACGATGCCCGCTATGGCACTCATCCTTTGCGGTTGCTTGATTTGGGCATTGCGTGCTTACAACAAGGAATAATTTAGGTAACACTTTAGGTTAGACTGACGATAGAGGGTGTTTCGGCATATTCCGCATGGAACTGCTTCCGGAATCAATCTGTTTCTTTCTGACCAACCAAAATCTCAACACTTCATTATGGAACATCTTTTAAGTCTGTTCGTCCGCTCAATCTTTGTGGACAATATGATATTCGCGTTCTTCCTCGGTATGTGTTCTTACCTCGCCGTATCGAAGAATGTGAAGACTGCTTTGGGACTGGGTGTGGCTGTTACCTTCGTGCTGCTCATCACGGTTCCCGTTGACTATTTGCTTCAAACTAAGGTTCTGGGTCCTGACTGTATTATTGAAGGCGTAGACCTTTCTTTCCTTTCGTTCATTCTTTTCATTGCCGTGATTGCCGGTATTGTGCAGTTGGTGGAAATGATTGTGGAACGATTCTCTCCTTCGCTCTATGCAGCGCTGGGTATCTTCCTTCCGTTGATTGCTGTAAACTGTGCCATCATGGGTGCCAGCCTCTTCATGCAACAACGTATCGGTATGGAGCCTGGTAGCTCACAGTTTATCGGCAATGTTGTTGATGCCCTCGTTTATGCTTTGGGTTCAGGTATTGGCTGGTTGCTCGCAATTGTAGCTTTGGCTGCTATTCGTGAAAAGATGGCTTATACCGATGTGCCTAAACCCCTTCAGGGACTGGGTATCACCTTCATCACGGTAGGTCTGATGGCAATGGCATTTATGTGCTTCTCTGGTTTGAACATCTAATCATTGTGAAGTTCAATAGCGGTATGGTGGCAAAAGAAGGCTTCCTTCTTTATGATGTCATAGCGTTAACTTCCATCAAATCATTATTAGAAAGTGGATTCTAATCTCATTTTAGCAAGTATAGGAGTATTCCTTGTAATTATACTCCTTTTGGTGATTATCCTCTTGGTTGCCAAGAAATACCTCTCTCCGAGTGGAAAGGTGAATGTCACCATCAATGGCAAGAATACGGTCAGCGTTGAGCAGGGCGGTAACTTGCTTTCTACCCTTTCTGAACAGGGTATTTATCTTCCTTCTGCCTGCGGTGGTAAGGGTAGCTGTGGCCAATGTAAGTGCCAGGTTGTTGAAGGCGGTGGTGAAATCCTTGATTCTGAACGCGGACATTTCACGCGTAAGCAGGTAAAGGAGAACTGGCGTCTCGGTTGTCAGTGTAAGGTAAAGGGGGATCTCGCTATCCAAGTGCCCGACAGTGTATTGGGCGTGAAGGAGTACGAGTGTACCGTGATTTCAAATAAGAACGTAGCAACCTTTATCAAGGAATTCAAGGTGCAGCTTCCGGCTGGTGCTCATATGGACTTCTTGCCCGGTTCTTATGCTCAGATTAAGATTCCTGTATTCCAAATGGATTATGACAAGGACATCGATAAGAGCCTCATTGGTGATGAGTATTTGCCCGCTTGGCAGAAGTTTGGCCTCTTCCCCTTGAAGTGTGTCAACACGGAGCCTACTGTTCGTGCTTATTCAATGGCTAACTATCCTGCTGAAGGTGATGTATTTATGCTTACCGTCCGTATTGCAACGCCTCCCTTCAAGGCTGATCGTAGCGGATTCATGGATGTAAATCCGGGTATTGCTTCTTCTTACATCTTTACATTGAAGCCTGGCGACAAGGTAATCATGAGTGGTCCTTACGGTGACTTCCATCCCCACTTCGATTCTAAGAAGGAAATGATCTGGGTCGGTGGTGGTGCAGGTATGGCACCTCTTCGTGCACAGATTATGCACATGACTCGTACGCTTAACTGTCGTGATCGTGAAATGCATTATTTCTATGGTGCTCGTGCCTTGAACGAAGTATTCTATCTCGAGGACTTCCATCAGTTGGAAAAGGATTTCCCCAACTTCCATTTCCATCTTGCTCTCGACCGTCCCGATCCCGCTGCCGATGCAGCTGGCGTGAAGTATACTCCGGGCTTCGTACACCAGGTAATGTTCGAAACTTACCTCAAGGACCACGATGCTCCCGAAGACATCGAGTACTATATGTGTGGTCCTGGCCCGATGTCCAATGCCGTTGTAGGTATGCTTGACAGTCTTGGTGTTGAACCCGAAAGCATCATGTACGATAACTTCGGTGGCTAATTTAGCCAAAGAATAAAGGACAAATATAGTCCTGTAGTAAGAAAGAAAGCCTCTGTATTACAGGGGCTTTCTTTCTTATTATTCATGTTGCACTTCTCTAAACGGATTCCTTTGTTCGGGTTACTTGGAGCTTGTTTATGTTACTCGCTTGTCACCCGGATTCAAGATGGCATTTTTTCTTGTTGCATATAGTAATAACAATTATTGCTGTCCAAAATGAGCAAGCAGTGCATAGGATATCTGTTGGAACACGCTTCTGTCCATTTTGGCATTCTGTTAAGCTACAGTTGATTTAGAGGAAGCGCGACAGATTCCGAGGTGGTTCAATTTGCTATTGGCTGAATTCAGCCCATTGGAGATATCACGTACAGAGTCGCTTCTAGAGAACTGGAAGAACATTATGCTTATGAACTGGCTCCATGTGTCGTAGTCTTTGCTGTGCTTATCCGTTTTTTTCTTCACGGATAATTTTCCTTATGCATTCTTTTGGGAGTCTACCAATTGCTTGTGCGAAAAGTTTTATATTTGCCATAGGAAGTAAAAGAGGTGGTGCTCTTTGCTAAGGTAGTTCTTTCTACCTTAGCTTTACTTCCTTTTTTTGTTTTTATCGTAATACGTTTAGGACAACATTGGGTTGAGAAAATTCTTTCGAGCCGAATAACTTGTTTATCTCCCTTTAAATTGCGAACTTCGTATAACGAATAAGGGTCGTAAGGGGATATATTCAATTGAACCTCCTTTATTCATGGCTTTGGCCCATGAAAGAATGAATTATCAATCATAATGGAATACTAACTATGAAATTAGCTGAAGCATTAAGCATACGAGCTGATCTGCAACGCAGAATCAATCAACTAAGAACGCGACTGAAAGATAGTTCTAAGGTGCAAGAAGGTGATCTTCCTGCAGAACAACTTACTGATTTGTTTCAGGAACTGGACGCTTGCCTGGTACAATGGGAGGATATGGTGTTCCGTATCAATCAGACTAATATAAAAACTTTGTATGAAGGCAAGTCTATAACGCGCATGATCGCACGGAAAGATCGCTTGGCTCAACGGGTAGCTATCAATCAGGAGTTATTGAAGCATGTAATGGAAACTGAGCGCTATGGTAGAAATGAAATCAAGTATGTGCGTCAGGTCGATGTAACAGCTTTACGTAAAGAAACAGATTGCTTAGCAAAAGAGTTGCGTGAATTAGACCTGAAGCTTCAGGAACTCAATTGGGCTGTTGATTTACTTTCATAGCAAGTTTAACTGTTTATTTAGTCGTTTACTCAGAAGTATGCTACATGATATGTGAATCACAGCCTTTGTCTGATCTGTTTGGGTATAGGTGAGATATTCTAACATAGGTGTGGCTCTTTTCTGATGAATAAATTACTAGAAAAAGGTGTAGTCCTATTATCTTTAGCGAGTGGCAACGCAATTTTTCGATTGAGCATATAAGAATGTAGCATTACGGTTGAGGTCAGACCGATTGTTTTTAGGTGGTATGACCAGTAAGATGCAGAAGCGCAGGCTGTAAGCTCTCCCCATTAGGGGTATTGTATTTTGTATTACCACGTGTTGACTGGCAAAAGTGATTAGGATGAGGGTGGGGTGTGGGACTCTTTTTCTAGATAACAGGTAAGTCTCCAACATTGCTCGATATGTTGGGGCGTATTGATGTGAATGCTATATCAATAAATTAAAATGCAATTTTCTGCGTTAATGCTTGGGTTGCTTGCTAGGACAACAGGTAGAGGCCAAATGTTTATCTAGCTATAGGCTAATACTATCCTACTCAGCCATTTTAATCTTTGGGTGAATGCAGTGATGTTCACGTTTATCTCATGATATCGGAAACTCGACCCTTAAAAAATGAGCGAAGTATTGGGCGATTGAAAACAATTATTTAATTTTGCGGCGAAGCATTCTTATCTTTTATAAAGAGGGAAGATGTTATTACAAAGGATTTATCAATTCTCATATATAAATGAATAATCAACTCATTCAAATTCTTATCAAACCATGAAGAACCAGAAAAGAGTTTATACTTTTGGAAACGGCAAGGCTGAGGGTCGTGCCGACATGCGTAATGAACTGGGCGGTAAGGGTGCTAACCTCGCCGAAATGAATCTGATCGGTGTTCCCGTTCCTCCCGGATTTACGATTACTACAGATGTTTGTAACGAATACTACGAGATTGGCAAGAAGCAGGTTGTTGCCCTCTTGAAAGATGAAGTAGAAAAGAGCTTGCATCTCGTAGAAGAACTGATGAACAGTAAATTCGGCGATATCGAGAACCCACTTCTTCTTTCTGTTCGTTCAGGAGCTCGTGCTTCAATGCCTGGTATGATGGATACCATCCTTAACCTCGGTTTGAACGACGAAGTTGTAGAAGGCTTAGCTCGTAAGACGAATAATCCCCGTTTCGCATACGATGCTTACCGTCGTTTCGTACAGATGTATGGTGACGTAGTGCTTGGCATGAAGCCTGTAAATAAGGAAGATGTAGATCCCTTCGAAGCTATTATCGAAGATGTCAAGAAGGCTAAGGGTGTTGAACTCGATAATGAACTCGATGTTGACGACCTCAAGGAACTCGTTGTTCGATTCAAGAAAGCTATTGTAGAACAGACGAAGAAAGAGTTCCCAACAGATCCGATGGAACAGCTCTGGGGGGCTATCTGCGCTGTATTTGACTCTTGGATGAACGAACGTGCAATCCTATATCGTAAGATGGAAGGCATTCCCGCTGAATGGGGTACTGCTGTGACGGTAATGGCAATGGTATTCGGTAATATGGGTAATACTTCTGCTACAGGTGTATGCTTTAGCCGTGATGCCGCTACAGGTGAAGACCTTTTCAATGGTGAATGGCTTGTAAACGCTCAGGGTGAAGACGTTGTGGCTGGTATCCGTACGCCACAGCAGATTACGCTCGAAGGCTCACGCCGTTGGGCAGAACTTCAGGGTATTTCTGAAGAAGATCGTAAGGCAAACTATCCTTCTATGGAAGAGGCTATGCCCGAGATCTATCGTCAATTAGATGCCATCCAGACGAAGCTCGAAGAGCACTACCACGATATGCAGGATATGGAGTTCACCGTTCAAGAAGGTAAACTTTGGTTCCTCCAAACGCGTAACGGTAAGCGTACGGGTGCTGCGATGGTAAAGATTGCGATGGATTTGCTTCGTCAAGGTATGATTGACGAGAAGACGGCTATCCAGCGCTGCGAACCGCAGAAGCTCGACGAACTTCTCCACCCCGTATTCAGCAAGGAAGCTTTGGCTAAGGCTAAGGAATTGACTCGCGGTCTTCCTGCCAGCCCCGGTGCTGCATGTGGTCAAATCGTATTCTTCGCTGACGACGCTGCTAAGTGGCACGAAGACGGTCACAAGATTGTAATGGTTCGTATCGAAACTTCTCCTGAAGACCTCGCTGGTATGGCTGTAGCAGAAGGTATCCTCACGGCTCGTGGTGGTATGACTTCTCACGCTGCTGTAGTTGCTCGTGGTATGGGTAAGTGCTGTGTCAGCGGTGCTGGTGCGATCAACGTGGACTACAAGAACCGAACGGTTGAAATCGACGGAGAAGTATTGCACGAAGGTGATTACATCTCATTGAACGGTACAAATGGTCGTGTATATAAGGGCGAAATCAAGACTCAGGCTGCTGAGCTCTCTGGTGACTTCGCTGCTTTGATGGATCTCTGCGCTAAGTATACGCGTCTCCAGGTTCGTACGAACGCTGATACGCCGCACGATGCAAAGGTTGCACGTGACTTCGGTGCTGTAGGTATCGGTCTTTGTCGTACGGAGCACATGTTCTTCGACGCTGAGAAGATTGTTGCTATGCGTGAAATGATTCTCGCAGAAGACGTAGAAGGTCGTAAGAAGGCACTCGCTAAGCTCCTCCCCTACCAGAAGGAAGACTTCAAGGGTATCTTCCGCGCAATGGACGGCTATCCTGTGAACGTACGTTTGCTCGATCCTCCTCTCCACGAGTTCGTTCCGCACGATACGAAGGGTCAGGAAGAAATGGCTCAGGCAATGGGCGTAACGGTTGAGTACATCCGTCAGCGTGTAGACAGCCTCTGCGAACACAACCCGATGTTGGGTCACCGTGGTTGCCGTCTCGGTAACACGTATCCCGAAATCACGCAGATGCAGACTCGCGCCATCCTTTCTGCTGCCATCGACTTGAAGCGTGAAGGTTTGGATCCCCATCCAGAAATCATGGTGCCCCTTACAGGTATCCTTTATGAGTTCGAAGCTCAAGAAAAGGTTATTCGTGATGAAGCTGCTGCCCTTTTTGCAGAAGAAGGTATTGAGATTCCCTTCAAGGTAGGTACGATGATTGAAATTCCTCGTGCAGCTCTTACAGCAGATCGCATTGCTTCACGTGCGGAATACTTTAGCTTCGGTACAAATGACTTGACGCAGATGACTTTCGGCTATTCTCGTGACGATATTGCAAACTTCCTCCCCGTTTACCTCGATAAGAAGATCTTGAAAGTGGATCCCTTCCAGGTACTCGATCAAAACGGTGTTGGTCAGCTCGTAGAAATGGCTGTTAATAAGGGTCGCTCTCAGCGTCCTGACTTGAAGTGTGGTATCTGCGGTGAGCATGGTGGTGAGCCCTCATCCGTTAAGTTCTGCCACAAAGTTGGCTTAAATTACGTTAGCTGTTCTCCCTTCCGCGTGCCCATCGCTCGTCTCGCCGCGGCCCAAGC
>Virginia_p1__coassemble_686_pt1 | contig 88214 bp, 66 predicted proteins | sample Virginia_p1__metabat2_high_PE_007 | metagenome-assembled genome bin Virginia_p1
ACGGGTCGCGGCATGCCGCGACCGTACAGCAACTGCGACCCAAAGCTGAAGTAAACTACGACACGGAATAAGTTGCATTTACTAATGAGTCGCGGCATGCCGCGACCGTACAACTGCTGCGACCCCAATATTAACTCTTCAATCTATCGAAAAACCAAGGTACAACAGTTACGATTCTTTCTACCTCATTCAAAAAGCAAGCAATCACCACCAACCAACCTTTCCTGCCCGTTGGGAAGCCAAGCTCTCATCAAAAACCAACCTTTCCACCCTGTCAGAAAGCCAAGCCGCAGCCGAAACTTCGCTTGACAAGGGTGTGGAAGGGAAGTTGAGCCGCAAAGCTTACTCAAAAGAAAGGCTGAAAGGGAAGTTGAGGACTATAGCAAGGCCAAAAATGGGAGTAGAAGCCAAGGTAACCTACGAAAGCTACCTCATCTGACACCTTAGAAGGTAAGTGGGAGTACGAAAACTCACCTTCCAAAGGCATTGATACCATGTGCTACGAACAAGACACAGTCAACCAGGCACCTGGTTCATAAGTCGCAGGGAAAAACGAAGCTAAAAAGCGCAGGTATAAATCAAACGACCTAGGGTGGGAAGCTTATACGGAGTGCGTATAAGTCTCCCACCCTGGGACGATGTCCTTCTACGGACGAAGTATGTAACTACCACCTTTGCTTCTGGTACTTATACGATGGAAGTACGAGTTGCCCACCTTTGCGGAGTCTGCTTATACAGCAAAGGGATGCGCCTTCCACTTTGGCTTTCTCACCTAATACGGCAGAAGGGAAAGTTTTCCACCCTGCCTGCCTTCCTGCAGACATCCAAGCGGAGAATTTGAAAGCGGCTTTGACCAAGAAGGAAGCTTAGAGCCTACATTTTGTCAGAAACAAAGATAGCATTTTTTCGGGTGATATCCGCTTCCCTATCAGCCCGCACCAAGTTGTATCGGAAAACGTAAGCAGTTTACTTCAACAAGAGCTGTTCATCGCGTTTGCGCGCCTGTGCCGCCCAATCCTCGGGAATAAACTTCCATTGGTTAAGCGGAGCAGGATGAATCGTGCCGCGCTGACGGATGGCCTGCATGAGGTAATAGCGCAAATCTTTGTCGGTTGCACGAACGATGCGGTTGGAAAGCTCCTCGGCTGGTATGCCAGCTCCCTCGGTCAACAAACGACCGCCGCCATTGCCTCGATAAGAGTTGATGGCACAGAGGTAGGTAGCATCAAGGGAGAAAGGACGGCCGTCGGCAAGGTTGGTAATGGTGATGCGCTGACCTGCCGGTTTCGTGACATCCACCGTATAACGCAATCCGGCTGCTGAGTCGAAGTTGAAACTCGGTGTACGCAAGCGTTGCCAGGAGTCTGACAACTGTTCGGCATTCGCACGGAACAAGAGCAAATGATCCGTGGGTTTCTTCATCTGTGCCACCCAACCTGCATAGGAATATTCGAGGTAGTCTTTCACTTCGCGTCCCGTCAGCCGCATGGTGTAAAGCATATTCTCGTAGCGGTAGAGGTTGAACATATCGCTCACCCGAATGGCTCCCTTCGGAATCACCGCGTCAAACGATAGGGGGGCGGCAAAGGAAAGGTCGGCTCCCGAGATGGCTAACTGCAAAGTGTGGATAAAGTCGATGAATGCAGACGAACCGAAGAAGGCTGGAAGGGTTTCCATCGTGGCTTCATTCTGTCCGATGATTTCTTCTGTAAACGCTTTGACCGTAGCATACTGGGGGGCAAAGGTTTTCATAAAGGCGGCATCGGGCTGCAAGTTTTCCACCTGTGCCAATTCACCTTGTTGCGAGAGTTTGACCCACTTCTTTCCGTCAAACTGCAAACGAAGCTGTGCCTGGGCTACGGCTTCTGCATTGGCTGCCGGGTTGAGCACAAGTACGCTGTCGCCTGCCGTGTTCAATACATTTTGGTTGGCGAGTCGGTGATCGTGTCCGCAGAAGATAAGGTCGAAACCGGGAACCTCACGCGCCACCTGGAGTGCCGCATGTTCGGCTCCTTCTGGCTGCGTGCCGGGCTTACCCACTCCGGAGTGGAACAAGCCCACAACCACATCTGCCTCAGCCCGCAACTGGGGCATGTAATGACGGGCTGTGCGCACCATGTCTTCAAAGCGGATACCCCGCCACAGGTTTTCGGGCAACCACTGGGGAATGGCGGGGGTGATGAGTCCGAAGACGGCTATCTTTACCCCTTTCCGTTCCAGAATAGTATAGGGTTTCCAGTAGGGAGTGGCTGTAGCAGTCGAAACGGCGTTGGCGGCGAGCACGGGAAACTGGCAATCGCGCGTCCAACGGTCGTAGACGGCGTGACCGGTTTCGACATCATGGTTACCGACTGTGGCGGCATCGTAACCCATTTCGTTGAGCACTTGGGCACAGAGGTGGGTAGACGTGGTGTCGATAAAGTTATAATAATAAGCAGTGGGTTGCCCCTGCAGGATGTCTCCGTTGTCAAGCAACACAACGGCATCGCGTCCTACTTGCTGACGAAGCTGGTTGACGTAGGTTGCCACGCGAGCCAGACTGCCTTTACCGGGTTGGGCATTGATAAAGTCGTAGGGCAGGTAATTGCCATGCACATCGGAGGTGGCCAAGAAGGTCAAATCGACTTGTCGCGACTGAGCGGAAACGCCCAAGCCGAAGGCGGCAAAGGCGAGAAGGGGAAGAAGTTTTGCCATGGGAATCGATAAAAATAGAGGGGAAAAGAGATCGAGTGAACAAGCGAAGAGCGCGGTCTGATGACGATACAAGGACGAGAACGGAAGCTTTACAACGCAGCTTCGTCCCACTCCTACTTTCTGACATAGTCTACAAAGTCGTAGGCTAGGCTGTTCTTCTCATCGGGCTCGTGGTGTTCGCGGCTGACTTCTTCCCATTCGTTGACATCGAAAGGCGGGAAGTAAGTATCAGCTTCGTTTGCTACCGTCGCAATATGGGTGAGGCAAAGGCGGTCTGCCAACGGAAGGGTGGCGGCATAGATGCTTTCGCCCCCTATGCTATAAACCTGTTCGTCGGGAGCGCAAGCCTGCAAAGCTTCTTCGACAGAGTGGAAAACCTCGATGCCTGGCGCGGCATAGTTCGTCTGACGGCTGATGACAAGGTTTCGCCGGTTTGGCAAGGCACCCTTGGGAAGGGAATCGAAGGTCTTACGCCCCATGAGGACGGTGTGTCCCGTCGTGAGTTGCTTGAAGTGACGAAGGTCGGCTGGCAGATAATAGAGTAACTGACCCTGGTTGCCAATGGCGCGGTCTTCGGTCAGTGCACAAATCAAATGGAGTGTCATGTAAGGAAGAATGAATGAGAATATCTAAAGGAAAGGAGCGGCTGAAAGCCCCACTCCGGAACGCTTGCAAAAGTACGGATTTCCCCTGAGGGAAGAAAAGCACGGAGACGGGCTACTTGCAGCCAAACGAAACGAAATCCCTTTTTTTGAGGATTGGGAGACTTAAAGGTTTGTGCGAACTTTGCAGGCATTTCGAGTACAGAGGGATTGCTTTATTCGGAGCGAAGGTGACGGAAACAGGTGTCGATCGCAGCGAAGCGAAAACCTTACCCGCTTCCGTCAGCCAGCAGATACGTTGGACACAACCTGCGTCACGGGGCATGATGGGTAAGCTCGTATTCATCTAGGGTGTTCTCTCCCTCACCACCCACAGCCCGGCTCCTTTTTCACACCTTATTATATATATACATGTCTACTACAATCTCCACCTCCGACTTTCTACTTGCCCTGACACTTACCCTCCTAGCAGGCTTATCGACTGGACTGGGCAGTTTGATTGCCTTTTTTGCCAAACGAACCAACCGTCGCTTCCTTTCAGCCGCACTGGGACTTTCGGCGGGTGTCATGATATACGTATCGTTTATGGAACTCCTTCCCGAATCCATACATTTGTTGCAATCGAGCTACGGGACGAAGACTGCCGAAGCGTGTATGCTGGTGGCTTTCTTCCTGGGCATCGGACTCATTGCACTCATTGACCGTTTGGTGCCTTCGGATGAAAATCCACACGAAGTCCATCTACCCGACGATCTAAATAAGACTCCACAGCTTAAACGTACAGGATTACTGATGGCTTTAGCGATTGGAATACACAATTTCCCTGAAGGTTTGGCTACCTTTGCAACGGCTTTGACAGATCTCGACATCGCTTTACCCATTGTCCTTGCGGTGGCTATCCACAACATTCCCGAAGGCATTGCGGTTTCTGTCCCCATTTACCACGCAACAGGCAACCGCCGAAAGGCGTTCTTTTATTCCTTTCTGTCGGGTATGGCCGAACCGTTGGGGGCGTTGTTGGGTTTCCTATTCCTCTACCCCTTTTGGACGGCCGAGCTCAATGCGGCACTGCTTGCCCTCGTGTCGGGTATCATGGTCTACATCTCGTTTGACGAACTCCTACCCGGTACGGAGAAATACGGTTACCACCACTACGGCGTGGCAGGAGTCGTGGTGGGTATGGCGGTTATGGCACTGAGCTTGCTCTTGCTTTAAATGGCGAAGACACAGACCTTGGGGAACCATACATCCTGTCGATCTCGGTTGCGAATCCTCCCCACGGACCGCCCCAGCCCCAGTATGAACCCACTCACAGCCGCTTCTTAACTCACATCTTTAAACTACGCGATACGCTCCTCATGAAACAATATCAAGACCTACTCCAACATATTCTCGATAACGGTGTACAAAAAGGCGACCGTACCGGTACGGGAACGCTCAGTGTCTTTGGTCACCAAATGCGCTTTAACTTAGCCGATGGTTTTCCGTTGCTCACAACTAAAAAACTACACCTCAAGTCAATTATACACGAATTGCTTTGGTTCTTGAAGGGCGACACGAATGTGCATTACCTACAAGAAAACGGGGTGCGCATTTGGAACGAATGGGCCGACGAAAACGGCGACTTGGGTCACATCTATGGTTACCAATGGCGTTCGTGGCCCGACTACCACGGCGGCCACATTGACCAAATCAGCGAGGTCATCCGACAAATCAAGGAGAATCCGGACTCTCGCCGCATCCTTGTTTCGGCATGGAACGTGGCTGACTTGGATCAGATGAACCTGCCGCCCTGTCACCTGCTCTTCCAGTTTTACGTAGCCGAGGGCAAATTGTCCTTACAACTCTACCAGCGTTCGGCTGACACCTTCCTGGGAGTTCCCTTCAACATTGCCAGCTACGCCCTCCTTCTCCAGATGATGGCGCAAGTAACGGGACTCGAAGCTGGTGACTTCGTTCATACCACAGGCGACACCCACCTGTACCTCAACCACCTCGACCAAGCCCGACTCCAGCTGACCCGCAGCCCGCGTCCACTTCCGCGTATGCTGATCAATCCGGACGTCAAGGACTTGTTCAGCTTCCGCTACGAAGATTTCCAACTCGAAGGTTACGATCCCTGGCCACACATTCCGGCTAAGGTTTCGGTTTAGAAGGGGAAGGGATGATCCTAACCTCCGTATTCCTCCATTCTTCGAACTTCTCCCTCTATACTCCGTTAAATTCTCCCCTCTCTCCTCTCCCCCACTTTCCCCAATAACCTCGCTTCCCTGCCCATGCTCCCACCCACATTCCATACCCGCCTCAGCACCCTGCTCGGAAACACCGAAGCCGCCGCCCTCATTCAGGCTCTCACCGAAAGCGAACCGGCTACCAGCATTCGTTTGAATCCCACCAAGCCCTCGACTTGCTTTGCCGAGGCAAAACCCGTGCCCTGGTGCGAACAGGGACGTTACCTTGCCGAACGTCCCCGCTTTACGTACGACCCCTTGCTCCACGCCGGCTGTTACTACGTACAGGAAGCGGCGTCTATGTTTGTCGAACAAGCCTGGAAGGTAATCAGCCAAACGATTGAACCACACCGCGTGCTTGACCTTTGTGCTGCACCGGGCGGAAAGAGTACGTTGTGGCGTAGCTTGCTTCCCGACAACTGTCTGCTGGTGGCTAACGAACCCATTCGCCAACGGGCGCAGATACTGGCAGAGAACTTGTGTAAATGGGGACATCCCGATGTCGTGGTCACTTCGGCTTTCCCGGCTGAGTTTGCTCCGCTTCACGAATTTTTTGACGTCATCGGTGCCGATGTGCCTTGTTCGGGAGAAGGCATGTTCCGTAAGGACGAAGGAGCCGTGGAAGAATGGTCACCCGAAGCGGTGGCGCACTGCGTAGAACGACAATGGACCATCCTGACGGACATTTGGGACACGCTCAAACCCGGAGGTTACCTGGTGTACAGTACCTGTACGTTTAACCGCGAGGAAAACGAGGACCAGGTAGAACGCATCTGCCGCGAACTGGGAGCGGAAGCTGTGGCATTGTCAGTCGACTCTGATTGGCAGATTACGGGCGATGTCACGGGACGCAACCTACCCGTTTACCGTTTCTTTCCCCACCGAACCCAAGGCGAAGGGCTCTTCCTCGCCGTGGTTAGAAAGACGGGGGAACCGACCTCTTCGCCTTCGCGCAAACGCAAGGAAAGGGGAAAGAAAGAAGCAAGCGTGAGCGGAGGAGCACAACTTGCAGCCTGGCTGAAAGAGGCCGATGCATACAAGCTCTGGCAAGCAGACGAATCGCACATCGTGGCCTTGCGCAAGACGTTGGCTGACGACATGAAACAGGTTTGTCAAACGGTACGCGCCTTGACGGCTGGCATTACGATGGCAGAGGAAAAGGGACGGAAGCTGATTCCCCAACATGCCCTGGCGCTTTCACTCGCACGCAACGAAGCCGCCTTCCCCTGCGTAGAACTGACCCTCGAACAAGCCCTGGCCTACTTGCGCCGCGAAGTGCTGGTGCTTCCTGCCGAAACACCCCGAGGCTACGTGCTGGCTTGTTATGAAAACCATCCGCTCGGATTTCTCAATAACCTCGGCGCACGCGCCAACAACCTCTACCCACAGGAATGGCGCATCCGACACTAAAACTGCGTCGTTATCCTTCCATGCCACCTCCCCCCCAAAGGGGTGTGACTGGAAGGACTTCTCTTGCTCGCATTCAACGAAGTTCAACAATCGACCTCAGGAAAAGGTCATTGTAAAATAATGCGTATCTTTGCACCGCCTAAGAAAACGCTGAGCTTTCTCAGCGTTTTCCTTTTTGCCTTCACGTTCATGAAATATATTCATACCCTCCAGCGCTTCTTGCTGACTTTGGTCGTCCTGGTTATCGGGACCTTCTCTGGCATTTCTGCCCATGTTTCCAACCGTAATTTTGTACTCGTCATTGATGCAGGGCACGGTGGACACGATGCGGGAGCCGTCGGTAGCTTTTCCAAGGAAAAGGACATCAACCTCAAGGTGGCGCTCGCCTTTGGCGCACTGGTAGAAAGTAACTGCCCGGACGTCAAGGTCATTTATACGCGCCGACGCGACGTGTTCATCCCGTTGCAACGACGCGCCGACATTGCCAACGACAACAAGGCTGATCTCTTCATCTCGATTCATACCAACGCGTTGCCCAAGGGACGCATTGCTTACGGTTCAGAAACCTATACGCTCGGTATGGCACGTGCGAAAGCAAACTTGGACGTGGCCAAACGAGAGAACTCGGTCATTGTGCTGGAGAACGACTACAAACGTACGTATGAGGGGTTTGACCCCAGTAAGGCTGAAAGCTACGTCATCTTTGAAATCCTGCAGGACCGTCACATGAAACAGAGTGTGGACCTGGCTCGCTTTATCCAAAAGCAATACACCTCTTCGGGACGAACGGACAAGGGAGTGCACCAAGCGGGATTTCTCGTGTTACGCAATACAACCATGCCTTCGGTCTTAACGGAGTTGGGCTTTATCAGCACACCGGCTGAGGAACGTTACCTCAACTCTCGACAAGGGGTGTCGGAACTGAGCCGCAGTATCTACAACGGTTTTCTAGCTTACCGCCGCCGTTACGACAAGAAGGCGCACGATGTGCCAGAAAACGTGGCGACGAAGGTGGAGGAGGCTCCCGAATTATCGACCGTAGCCAGAAAAAGAAACGTGGGAAGCAAGGATAAGCAGGTGGAAGTCGTTCCTATAGAGACGACCCCCACTGCGGAACTGGACAAAATACAAGAAAAGGCAACGGAAGAACGGGAGAAAGCAGAAGCAACCGCGCAGCAGGAACAGCAGGCTGAACCCGCTACGACCCTCACGGCACGAACCAGCCGACAAGTGGAGGAAACTCCGAAACGAACTACGGCTAAATCGACTGCAACACGCCGTAAGACCACGGCCAAGCCTCGGGTGACTTACCATATTCAACTCGGTGCGGGCCGCGTGGCGGTATCACCCAAGGATGCTCAGTTTAAGGGCTTGGCGGTGAAGCGTGTAAAGGAAGGCAGCCTGTATAAATACTATTACGGCACTTGCCACACCTATGCCGAGGCACTCCGTGCCCAACGCACGGCGCAAGCCAAGGTGAAAGGGGCCTACATGGTGGCTACGGTAGACGGTAAATCGGTTAGTATTCCCGAAGCTCGTACCCAAGAAAAGAAACATAAATAAAGGTATCGAACGCGGTGCCTGCTTCAATAAGGAAGGAGTCGAATCGTTGAAGTGTCAAGCGAGACTTGGCGAACCGACTGAGATGACAGACTCGAATCCTTAGGCAGTTGATCAGTGGAAGAGTTGACAAGTTTATGTGGGTTATCCACGCTTACCCTTTAAACTCTTCAACTCAGAAACGTTAAAACTGAACATCATTCAAAGAAACAGCTATGAAGAAAGAAATTAAAATTGCACTGACTGCCATCGTGGCATTGGTGCTGCTCTTCGTCGGACTGAATTTTCTCAAAGGCGTCAATGTCTTTCAGTCTACCAACACGTATTACGTGAAATTCAAGGACGTGGCAGGACTTGCCATCTCCAACCCGGTTTATGCCAATGGTTATCCCGTGGGCATTGTGCGTACCATAGAATACGACTACGAACGCGGTGAAAAGGTGATTGTCGGCGTAGAATTGGACGACGAAATGAAAGTGCCGGCTAAGACACGTGCCGAATTGGAAACGGAACTCATGGGCGGCGTGAAGATGACGCTTATCTTGGGTCCGAACCCGACGCAAAACCTCACACCGGGCGATACCCTCAGCGGAGGTATGCACAAGGGTATGATGGATAAGGTGCAAACCATGGTGCCGACCTTTGAAAAAATGTTGCCTAAGTTGGATTCGATCATGACGAACCTCAACCGACTGACGGCTGACCCTGCCTTGGCAGAAATGTTGCACAACACGGCTGCGATGACGAAGGAACTGAAGGAATCTTCACAACAGCTCAACGCGATGATGAAGAGCGACATCCCGCAGACAATGAAGCACTTGAAGAAGACAAGCGAAAATGCGGAAAAGCTCACTACGCAACTGGCTCAGCTTGACGTACAGGCTACGATGACGAAGGTGAACCAAACGTTGGCAAACGCAGAACAGCTGACGAAGGATTTGAACAAGGTGACGGGTACGCTGAACACGAAGCTACACAGCACGGACAACACCTTGGGACTCTTCCTCAACGACCGCAGTGTGTATGACAACCTCAACGGTACGTTGCAGAGTGCTGACTCGTTGCTCATTGACCTGAAAGCTCACCCCAAACGTTACGTTCACTTCTCCGTGTTCGGACGAAAGGATAAATAATAGGATTAGATCTTTAGATGATAGGATACAAAGGGGACGCACCTCGCGGTGCGTCCCCTTTACACTTTCTTCTCAACGCTTTACAAAAGGGAGCGTTGAGAAGACTATTCTCTCGTTCGTCATAGAAGGACTAAACCCATAAATAAGGCTGAGCGACAATGCTTAAACCCAAGCGGTTATCAACTGATAAGCCGGAACGGTTGGCGATTTTATCGACATCAGTCAAAGATTGACAAAGAGAGCCGCCTTTACTTAATGCGCTACACGCAAGGCCTCATCGGAACTTCGCCTTACCGAAGTTATCCACAGGCCTGCGAAGGTAAGCATACCATTCAACAACAATAGTTCATAACCGAAGGTGTAGCCCCACAACCGAGGAGCAAAATAGTCTAAAGCAGCGCAGAATACGGGAGCAAAAAGACACACGAAGGGTACAAATGTATCGGTAACAGAGCGACGAGTGAAAATGCCGTAAGCATAAAGTCCGAGCAAGGGACCATAAGTATAGGAAGCCATGACGTAAATGGCGTCTAGGACACTGGTATTATTTGCTAAACGGAAGAGTACCATGCAAAGTACAAAGCAACCGACCATGCAGAGATGGACACGGTGGCGGATGCGACGAGCAGAGGCTTCGGAAAGGTCACCCCGCTCAATCTGCAACAAATCGATACAGACCGTTGTGGTGAGGGCAGTCAGCGCGGAGTCAGCACTGGAGAAAGCTGCTGCCACAATACCTATGGTGAAGGGGATGATAACCCAATGTCCCAGCACCCCGGCACTGACAAGCGACGGCAGGAGTTCGTCAGAAGCGGCGGGAGGTGTGATACCCTCTGCTGCACAAAGGGCATAAAGAAGAATGCCCAAGCCTAAGAACAAGGCATTGACGGGAAGAAAGGTCAGTCCGTAAACACACATGTCCTTCTGGGCCTCCTGCAGGTTGCGACAAGTCAGGTTCTTTTGCATCATATCTTGATCAAGCCCAGTCATGACGATGACGATAAAGATACCACTGAGAAATTGTCGCCAAAAGGCTTGCTTGCTCGCGGGGTCAAATTCCCACATGCGGCACTGAGGACTCTCGGCAATGAAGCGGAAGGTGTCAAGAAAGCCCAGGTCTAAGCGATGTGCGGCAATGACGCAAATGCCTAAAGCGGCAAAAAGAAGGCAGGCTGTCTGAAGGGCATCGGTGCGCACAATGGTCTGAATACCGCTCTGGCGGGTATAAAGCCAGATGAGGAAAAGCATGCCGATGGCGGTGAGCATGAAGGGAAGCCAGCCTGAACCCAACAAGGGATAGACGACAAACTGACACAAGACCAAACAAACCAGGTACAAGCGGGCGGCAGCTCCAGTAAGTTTACTGAGAAGAAAGAAGAGAGCTCCGGTACGGTGAGTGCGCCGTCCGAAACGTTCGCCAAGCCAAGCATAAATGGAGGTGAGTTGCCACTTATAATACAAGGGGAGCAAGACGAAGGCAACAATCACATAGCCTACGATGAAGCCAAGACACATTTGCAAATAGGTCATCCCTGTGGCCTGTGCCCAACCGGGAACGGAAATAAATGTGACACCCGAAATACTGGCTCCAATCATCCCAAAGGCGACCAACCACCAAGGGGACTGACGTCCGGCACGAAAGAAGGCTTCATTGCCCCGAGCTCCCCGACGGGAGCTGCGACGGGAGATGTAAAGAAGTAGAAAGAAATAAGCGAACAGGGTCGCCAACATAAAAAAGGAAGACATAAAAAGGGATTTAGCTTGTTAGCATCCTATCACAAGAAGAGGCTATGAAGCCTTCCTCAAAAACAACGGAAGACTTCATAGCCTAAAGCTGGAAGAGTTTCGGATTCAACGGAAACCGAAGAAATGATTTACTGCATCATAAATGAAGCTGACTGGCTGCAGAGACAAGGAAAGCAATGCCGTAAATTACTGACACGGCAAAGCCTGTGACAGCAGAAATGATGGCCCATTTACGAGCATTGGTTGAAGCGGCTTGCGCTTCGCGATAATTGCCTGCGGCATAAAGGCTGTCGACCTTGGCTGCATATACTATGGAAACGATACCAAAGGGAAGACAACAAAGAATCGTAGAGAGAATGGCCCAAACCAAATAGCTGTCGGGACGAGGCATGGGCGCCTGCGACTCGGGGCGTGCATAAGGATTATTTTCCATCAGAAAGAAGAGATTAAAAAATTGAATAAGCTAAATTCATTCGGAACGGAGAAGCACGAGGCTCACCATGGGAAGCAAAGGGTAAGCTTTTCTAAAAGCGAAACTACTAATTGAACAGCCAAACCCAGCCGCTTCCCAAAGCCAGACTAAAGCAACCGAGAATTAGTCCGATTATGCTCCATTTACGAGCGTCTTGAGAGGCTAAGACTGCCGCATTGTATTGCCCCGAATGGTAGAAACTATTGACTTGAAGTGACTTGACCAAAGCCACCACACCGAAGGGCAGACAACAACAGATGGTGACAACCAAAGCTTCTACCAAATAGGTTTTGGGGCAGGGCATCGGTGGATAACCTGAGTAAGACTGTTGTCCGGAATAAGTAGACGACGAATGCCCCCCGTAAGTAGAAGAACCGGTGGCTGAAGAATCAGGTGAAGCTGCCGTATCTGTCGGATTGGCATAACTGCCTGGAGGCGGAGGCGGTGGCATTCCGGGACCGGGTTGAGAAGCAAAAAAGCTTTGCAACTCGGGAACTTGAGACGCAGGTGTCCAATTGTCCATGCCGCTACACCAAACGAGGGTTTGGGGAGTCACTCCGTGCTCAGCAAAATGTTCAGGAGATATCGGGCCACACTGGGTATGATGTGAATCAAGATAGAAATAAGATGACATAAGCATGAGGTTTAAACGAAAGCAACAAAGAAATCAGAAAGACTTGCTCCGTGCTTACTGTGACAGGGCAAAATTAGGCACTTTAAGTCCAAGAAAAGAACAAATGTCAAGTTTTTTTGGCATTATATGTGCAGAATGTTACGAACAACTCCCCAGGAAAAGAAAAGCACGATGTAAAGAAGAATGGCTACCTTACCTTCAAAGATGCGACGCCAACGTTCACGCCGTTCGCCACGCCACACCCATTCGGTCAGCATGATCAGGAAAAGGTAAGGCAGGGAATAGATTAGGAATCGATTGTAAGCCCAAGCCTCAGCCCACGCACCGTGTAAAGCTGCATGGACGGCACGCTGTATGCCGCAACCGGGACAGGCGAATCCTGTCAACAGCTTGAATGGACACTTCGGTACCAAGGCATAATCTACGGGATTGAGAAAATAAAGCAGTAGCAACACGAGCAACAAAATCACAAGTACCAACTGACGCTTGCGCCGCAACGGGACACGAGACGGAGGAGAAGGAGGAACGGACATGACTAAAAAGAAGCGATGGAAAAGATTGAAGGAAAACGAAGAACAAACACAAGGAACGAATCGTAGGCAAGAAGAAAGGCTTATTCTACCGGAAAGGACTGAAAAGGAAGCACCAGACTGTACGAGCAGAAAATGCCGTTTCAGGCACAAACCCATTCGGAAATCTTCCCCGATGCTACCTTCTTTTCCTATGGGATGAAAAAGTCCCGCGCCCAAACAAGCCTGGACACGGGACGATAACACTTCTATGTATGATGAAGATAGCCTTGATGAAAAAAGGATCAAACGGAGGCGGCTTCACTTTGCCCTACTGGCGTTCCCGCATAATGCGCTTGTACCCGACGCGTCAAGTCAATGAAGTCGGCTACGGAGAGCTGTTCGGGACGACGGGTCAACAAGGGGTCGGCCAAGAAATCAGTATGATCGGGCACCTGGTTGCCACAGCGTTGGTCGAGCTCGTGGAGCAAAGGCTTGATGGAACCTCGCATCATCTTGCGGCGTTGATTAAAGGTCGTCTTGACAACGCGCTTGAGCAAGGCCTCATCACAATCAGGTGCCTGGACTTCGTTGCGTGTCAAGCGCACCACGGCACTGCGCACCTTGGGAGGAGGATTGAACACACCCGGTTCGACAGTAAACAAGTAGTCAACGTGGTAATACAACTGTACCAGTACGCTGAGAATGCCGTAGGCTTTACAACCTGGAGGAGCAGCTAAGCGTTCGGCCACTTCTTTTTGAATCATTCCGGTACAACACGGAATCAAATGGCGGTAGTCAAGCATCTTGAAAAAGATTTGACTGCTGATGTTATAGGGATAATTGCCCGTCAAGACAAACGGCTGACCACCAAAGGTATGTTCGAGGTGCATCTTGAGAAAATCATCCTCAATAATGTTGGGTTCGAGTTGAGGAAATTCCTTGCGGAGATAAGCCACACTCTCGAAGTCGATTTCAACGACTTTCAGCTCCCGCCCTTTGGGCAGAAGATACTGTGTCATCACGCCCATGCCGGGTCCCACTTCCAAAATCGGCAAGTCGGGACAAGCATCCACAGTGTCTGCAATGGCGCGGGCTGTAGGCTGGTGAGTCAGGAAGTGCTGACCCAGAAATTTTTTAGGACGTACGGAGTTCATCTACGGTATTTTTTCTACTTTTGCGCAAACCGAGGCTGTGCGTCAACCGTTTCACGCGCTGCAAAGGTAAGCAATAATTTGAGAAACGATTGACCAACGAATATTCCACCCTTCGTGAGTGGTTCTCCTTATTTTGAAACACTTTATCAAACTCTTACTGCAAATTTGCCTTCCCTTTGTACTGGGTATTAGCATCCTCTGGTGGATGTACCGAGGCACTGATTGGAATAATTTCTTTGACTGTGTACTTCACGAAATGAAGTGGAGTTGGATGCTCCTTTCGCTGGCATTCGGCATTCTGCCCCAAATGGCACGCGCCTGGCGTTGGAAAATGGCCTTGGAGCCCATTGGCGAACATCCACGCCGTACGACTTGTATCGATGCCATCTTTCTCTCGTATGCAGCAAGCCTCGTTATTCCCCGCGTGGGCGAAGTGACCCGATGCGGAACGCTTAAGAAATGTGACGGTATCTCCTTCACCAAATCCTTGGGAACGGTTGTAACTGAACGCCTCGTAGACTCGTTGCTGATGTTGCTTTTTACAGGAGTAGCCTTTCTAACCCAATTACCGATGTTTCTCCACTTTCTTAACCAAACGGGCACGAATGTGGAAGACATACTCCACAAGTTTACGGGGACAGGCTATTTGGTCACCGGCGTTTGTCTCGTAGCCATCTTGATTACTTCTGCCCTGTTGATGAAACGTTACGCGCTCTTCAAGAAGGGACGGAGCATTTTTCACGATGTGTGGGTCGGCATTCTCTCTTTAAAGAATGTGAGCAACCTCCCTCTTTATCTATTCTATAGTATTCTTATCTGGGTAGGTTACTTCCTGCATTTTTACATCGCTTTCTTCAGTTTCGACTTTACGGCTTCGATTGGTCCTTCAGCCGCTTTCCTCATCTTTTGTGTCGGTACCTTTGCGGTATTGGTTCCAACCCCTAACGGAGCAGGGCCCTGGCACTTTGCGGTCAAGACAATGCTGGTGCTCTATGGTATCGCAGAGCCCAAGGCAATTCTCTTTGCCCTCGTGGTGCATACGATTCAAACTGCACTGGTCGTGCTGCTCGGTGTATTCGGTTGGATTCGATTGAATCTGAGGAAAAAGATTACCCCGCAATTGCAGCAAACGTAAGAAGGAAGGACAGTAAGCTCGATAAGTCGTTAAGTCGACTTCATTCGCAGAGTCGATTTAAATCGATTTATGTCGACATAATTCGATATAAATCGACTCGCGGCACAAAGCCCCTAAGCTTCACCGGCGGCTCATCAACTCGCGGCAAAGGGCTCTGTAGCCTCTTCCCCCGCATTCCTCTAAAATATCAACCCCCTAATAATATCACAACCATGAATGAAATTGCCAACCTGCAACCGCAGGCTATCTGGAAGAATTTCGATCTTCTTACTCAAGTTCCCCGTCCGTCTGGTTACCTGGTGAAGGTACAACAGTTCTTGCTCGATTGGGCTAAAGAAAAAGGCGTAGAAGCCTTCCAGGACGAGGCCGGTAACATCATCATGCGCAAGCCCGCAACTCCCGGTATGGAAGACCGCAAATGCGTAACCCTACAGGGACACATGGATATGGTGCCTCAGAAAACACTCGAGAGCACACACAACTTTGAAACAGACCCCATCGAAACCTACATTGACGGCGAATGGGTGAAGGCTAAAGGCACTACACTCGGAGCAGACGACGGTATGGCTGTGGCTACCATCATGGCTATCATGGAGGACGACACGTTAAAGCACGGTCCCATCGAAGGCTTTATTACAGCCGATGAGGAAACGACTATGCACGGCGTGAACCACATGAAGGCAGATGTACTCGAAGGTGACATTTTGCTGAACCTTGACAACGAAACCGAGGGTGAAATGATCATCGGTTCGGCGGGTGGTGTCAACATGAACGCTACCCTGGAATACCAGGAGGAAGCAACCGACGCAAGCGACGTGGCTGTAAAGGTTACGCTCCATAACCTGCTCGGTGGTCACTCTGGATTGGAAATCAACGAAGGTCGTTGCAACGCCAACAAGGCGATGGCACGCCTTGTACAGGATGCAATTGCTAACTTCGAAGCTCGCTTGACTTCATGGAAGGGTGGCAACATGCGCAATGCTATTCCCCGCGAAGCTGAGGTGGTTCTCACACTCCCGAAGGAAAACGTGGCCGCATTCTGCGAAGTGGTAGACGAATGGCGCGAAACGCTGAAGGGTGAATATGGCTTTGTTGAAAAGGAATTGACGCTCGACTGCGAAGAGGTGGCTCTGCCCGCCATGCTTGTACCCGAAGAAATCCAAGACAACTTGGTCAATGCACTGTGTGCTGCCCACAACGGTGTACTCCGCTTCATCCCCGAGGTGCCGAGCATTGTGGAAACTTCTTCGAACTTGGCTATCGTTGAAATCGGTGGCGGCAAAGCGAAGTTCCTCATCTTAATTCGTTCTTCACGCGACTCGATGCGTGAATGCTGCGCAGAAACACTGGAAAGTGCTTTCGCTATGGCAGGCATGAAGGTGGAGTTGAGTGGTGACTATCCCGCTTGGCAACCTAACCCGCAGAGCGAAATTGTGGAACTCATGAAGAGCATCTACCACGAACTCTTCAACGCAGAAAACCGCGTTCAGGTCATTCACGCCGGTTTGGAATGTGGTGTGATCGGTGCGCTCCGTCCGGCTATGGACTTGGTAAGCTTCGGTCCCACGCTCCGCTCACCGCATACGCCTAACGAACGTTGCCACATCCCCAGTGTGCAGAAGTATTGGGACTTTGTGAAGGTTATCCTTGAACGCATCCCTAAGAAATAAGGACTTGTCGAAAAAAAAGTCTGCCCGTTTCCAATAGGAAAGGACGGTGCAAACACAATAGAAAAAGGTTCTCCTCTTTAGCGAGGAGAACCTTTTTCGTTTCATAGTAAGCCCATCTAAAGAGGTTAGCAGCTTAGCAGGCTTAGCACGCTATCAATTGAGCGGTATCGGCGTGGTTACCGAACCATATCCGATCCAATACCCTGCCCCGCCACGGATGTTGGAAGGCAGGTTGAGAAAGGTGGAAAAGAAGAGGGCGGTAATCCAGTAAAGCGAGGTCTCGAAAGCAGGCTGTACGATACGCGGTGCAGTATGGGTGAAAGCTCCCCCTTCGACTTGCGAATATTGGGGAACGATCCAATGGCCTGCGGCCTCGACTCCAGCCTGCCATCGGCCGTAACGAAAACGTCCTTTGTATCCAAAGTCGGTGATAGAAGAAGGAAGTTTTCCCCAAAGTCCTTCCATCTTCAACCGGAATCGGTTGGAGTAATGCGTCAAATAAAGGCTATTCAGGACTTCCATGCCCTCGGCATTTTTATAATGATGGTGGATGGCTCCTAAATAAATGTATTGATAATCGCTGCTACCAGATACTTTTTCCCGCTGTTCGGAAGTGCCGAGTGTTTTTTTCAAACTATTCCATACGTCACGTCCCCATCTTTCGACTGCGTTCCATTGATAAACCTCATCATTGTAGGTCGCATCAATATGATGCATAAAGTCTGCCATGGCCTGAAAGTCTGCCGCAGACGTCAGCTGCATAAACTTCATAGCGACCTTGTCCAGACGCTCTTTTTGCTGCGCTTGATTCAGTGCTTCTCCTTTATCTGGAGTTTCGGGCTGAACGGGGGGATTGGGATTAGGTTCAGTACCTTCGTTATCATCACCACAGGCGGTAAGGGTTAAGGCACCGGTAAAGAGCAATGCCAAGAGTTTGCTTGATTCATAAAACTTCATGTGACTGTGTGTGTTAGTTGTCTGTTGCTTCTTCCAGACAGTGAATAATTATAGGTAAGTAAGGAGAAGATAAGGTCAGAAGCTCATAGGCTCGACTTCACTTTCTACCCCATCATGGAAGAAAGTGTAGGAACAGATCTTATCCCATTAAAGAAAAAATACAATTGTTATGTAATAACGCCGCTATATAACACTTAATCAATTCAACATAACATCTCATCCTTAAAAATTACACTTCTATCCTATTACAACTACCAAAATCAGTAGTAAAAGGTTCCTCTATACCTTTCTAACAATTAGCAAAGTGAACTAACAGGAGATATTACAACCTGAAGGAAAAGAAGGGTGAATCATGAACAGAATGAATATAAAATGGTAGTTTTGCGCCTGTCTTAAAAAAGCAGTCCACTTGCTACAACAGTGATAGGAAGCCCAAGAGTTCCATCGCCAATTATCAGCCTTGGTTTTCCCCGAGCTATGGGATAGCAGGGTACATTTTGCCCGCTTCTTTTCTCCCCCTCTTGGAAACAATCATTTTTAAACGCACGTCAATTTCCTAAGGAAGCGACCAATCCTCCTTTATTTCCCAACTCCTAATTCCACCCTGATTAACCGCATGGCAAACTTCGGATTTATCACCGCGCTTCGCTTTCCACTGGCATTACTTGTGGTGTTCATTCATGCTTACAATGCACCGTGGCAAACCGTTGAGGGAGAAACGCTACAACGCTTTGCGACCTTCTTCTCCCATACGGTGCCTGCCTTTTCCGTTCCCTTGTTCTTTGCCATTTCGGGCTTTCTCTTTTTTCGACGCACTCCTTCCCTTACGCCTTCGCTTTATGGCGACAAGCTCCGGCGCAGAGTACATACACTCCTTATTCCTTACCTGGTATGGAACCTGATTGCCTTTGCCCTCTATGCCCTGAAGGATATGGCGGCGGGAAGCCCCCTCAGTCTAGATATAAGTCCCGATATTTTCTGGGGATGCAAGGTACGCGGCTCGACGGGTGAAAATCTTTTCGGTCTTCCCTATGCTGCCGCGACAGCTCCCATTCAACTTCAACTATGGTTCGTGCGCGACCTGCTCGTGCTCACCCTCCTGGCTCCGCTCTTTTCCTTTCTTATCCGACGTATGAATTGGGGCGCGCTACTCCTCTTGGGGGGCATTTATTATACCCATTTATGGGGCAACCCCGGGGGACTTTCTTTCGAAGGTTTTTGGTACTTCGGACTCGGAGCATGGTGTGGTATTAAACATATAGATGTGGCCGGATTGGCACGCAGACTGTTTCCACTCAGTCTCACGCTTACGCTCCTCACACTACTTCTTTCGCCCAGTCTTATCGGAAGTTCCCTTCCTCCCACCCTACGCCTGCTGGTGGCTGAAGTCTACAACTATGCTGCGATACTGACCGCCATCGGCTTGGCAACTCGCTACGCAGCCTGCCGACAAACGCCGCCACTTTTAGCAGACAGTAGCTTTTTCCTCTATGCTTCGCACACCATTGTGTTGTTGCCCCTTACAACTGCGGCAGTTTCGTTCGGAAGCGCACAAGGGGAAGCCATCCAATTGTTACTCTTCCTTACTTGCCCAATCGTAGCGGTAGCCATCTGTTTGACTGCTTTTGCATTCCTAACCCGCTATCTGCCGAAACTGAGTGCACCCCTTTGTGGAAAACCTATCCGGTAAGCCTCCTTCATTTCCGAATCTGACTGACGCGATTGAAACTAAACCTTGCACTTCATCCTACATAAAAACAAATAAGAATATGAAACCATCAACCCTTTGCGTACAAGGCGGCTGGCAACCCAAGAAGGGCGAGCCGCGTGTGCTTCCCATTTACCAAAGCACAACCTTCAAATACGATAACAGCGAACAAATGGCTCGCCTCTTTGATCTCAAGGATACGGGCTACTTCTATACCCGTCTGCAAAACCCCACCAACGATGCGGTTGCAGCAAAGATTGCCGCACTCGAAGGCGGTGTAGCCGCTATGCTCACTTCAAGCGGTCAAGCAGCCAGCTTCTATGCCGTATTTAACATCTGCGAAGCTGGCGACCACTTTATCTCCTCTTCAACCATCTACGGAGGTACGTACAACCTCTTTGGCGTTACCATGAAGAAGATGGGCATTGAGTGCACCTTTATTGATCCCGATGCAAGTGACGAGGAAATTGAAAAAGCTTTCCGTCCCAATACGAAATGTTTCTTTGGTGAAACCATCTCGAACCCGGGCGGCGTCGTTTTCGACATTGAACGCTTTGCACGCATCGCTCATAGCCATGGTGTTCCCCTCATTGTAGATAACACTTTTGCCACCCCGATTAACTGTCGCCCCTTCGAATGGGGAGCTGACATTGTAACGCACTCTACCACTAAATACATGGACGGACATGCTACCGCCGTGGGTGGTTGCATTGTAGACAGCGGTAACTTTGACTGGAGTGCTTATCCCGACAAGTTCCCCGGACTCTGCGCACCCGATGAAAGCTATCATGGACTTGCCTACGCAGAGAGCTTTGGTAAAATGGCTTATATCACGAAGGCTACGGCACAACTCATGCGCGACCTCGGAAGCATCCAAAGTCCAGAGAATGCGTTCCTGCTGAATCTCGGACTCGAAACACTCCATCTGCGTATGAAACAGCACTGTGCCAACGCGCAGCGCGTAGCTGAGTTTCTCCAAGCAGACCCGCGTGTGGCTTGGGTCAACTACGCCGGACTGCCGAATAACAAATACCACGCTTTGGCTCAGAAATACCTTCCCAATGGAGGTTGTGGCGTAATTGCATTCGGACTGAAGGGTTCACGTGAAGAGGCCATTCGCTTCATGGATTCACTCCGGATGATTTGCATCGTAACCCATGTTGCTGATGCCCGCACCTGTGTGCTCCATCCCGCCAGCCATACCCACCGTCAACTTTCTGACGAGCAGCTTCGCGAAGCAGGTGTCGCTCCCGACCTCATCCGTTTGAGCGTCGGTATTGAAGATGTAGAGGACATCTTAGCTGACATCCGTCAAGCACTCGATGCTTAATGGATGATGTTCTCTGACAGACCATTGTTATAAGGTCAGGCAAACGGTGTAGAAACCCGTTTGCCTGACCTTATTTTTTGAATGGAAAACCTCGCTTATCACGGAATTTACGGTCAATCTACGCGTGGAGCCCTCGTGTATTCACACTCTGTAACGATAAAATCGTACCTTTGCAACGCAATTTTAATTTATCCAACTAAACTTTTAATGAGTCATTCTACTTTTGCGCCGCGTCTATTTAGCGAATTGCGGCATTACAACAAGGAGAAGTTGGCAGCAGACTTAATGGCCGGACTGATAGTCGGCATCGTAGCGCTGCCACTCGCCATTGCCTTTGGTATCGCCTCAGGCGTATCCCCTTCACAAGGCATTCTGACTGCCATCATTGGTGGTTTTTTAGTGTCCGTACTGGGCGGTAGCCGTGTTCAGATCGGCGGTCCAACGGGTGCCTTTATCGTCATCATCTACGGCATTGTCAGCAACCCCGAGCTGGGACTTTCTGGCCTGATGATTGCCACCATGCTAGCAGGTATCTTCCTCATTGTACTGGGTGTCTGCCGACTGGGTACGATTATTAAGTTCATTCCTTACCCGATTGTCGTCGGCTTTACGAGCGGTATTGCAGTAACCATCTTTACCACGCAGATTAAAGACCTGTTCGGTCTGACCATCGAAGGCAGTCTGCCGGGTGACTTCATTTCCAAATGGGTTGTTTACTTCAGCCACTTCCAAACGATTGATTGGATCACGACAGCTGTGGGCATCTTGAGTGTCTTGGTCATCATACTTACGCCGAAGGTATCGCGCAAGATTCCGGGTTCACTCGTTGCAATCATTATCATGACGGTAGCTGTCTATTTCTTGAACAGTCACACTTCTCTTCACGTCAATACCATCGGCGATCAGTTTGGCGAAATCAAAGCCGCCATTCCGGAGCTTCAGATTCCTAACTTGACTTGGGAAAACGTCAAGAGCCTCTTCCCGACCGCAATGGTTATTGCCGTACTCGGCGCCATTGAGTCTTTGCTCTCTGCTACCGTAGCCGACGGTGTTTGCGGTGACCACCACAACTCCAACCAAGAGTTAATTGGTCAAGGTGTTGCCAACCTCTGCACACCGCTCTTCGGCGGTATTCCCTGTACCGGTGCCATTGCCCGCACAATGACCAATATCAACAACGGCGGTCGTACCCCGGTTGCAGGCGTGGTTCATGCCCTGGTATTGCTGGTCATCTTCCTCATACTGATGCCTTTGGCCGCTTACATCCCGATGGCTTGTCTCGCTGGTGTACTGGTCATCGTTTCGTACAACATGAGCGGTTGGCGTACCTTCATGCAGCTGATGAAGAATCCGAAGAGCGATGTCATCGTGCTGTTCATCACTTTCTTCCTGACGGTCATCTTCGACCTCACCGTAGCCATTGAGGTGGGTTTGCTCATTGCTTGTCTTCTCTTTATGAAGCGTATGGCTGAAACCACGCAGATTAAGGTGTTGGAAGACGAAATCGACCCGAACGATGAAACGGATGCTTTGGTTCACGAAGAAGCCCTCGCTATTCCCGATGGAGTGGAAGTATACGAAATCAATGGTCCTTACTTCTTCGGTATTGCCAACAAGTTTGAAGAACTGATGGCGGCCATGGACGACCATCCCAAGGTACGCGTCATTCGTATGCGCCGTGTACCCTTCATCGATTCAACGGGTATTCACAATCTGCAAAACCTCTGCGAAATCAGTCACCGCGAAGGTACACACATCGTTCTCTCGGGCGTAACCCCCAACGTTTACAACGTCCTTGAGCACAACGGCTTCTGCCAGCTTTTAGGCAAGGACCACATCTGTCCCAACATTAACGTAGCACTCGACCGTGCAGCTTCCATCGTGAAGCGTAGCGAAGGTAAGGCTTAAAACATAGCTACCTATACCACAAACAAAGCCCTGGAAGGAATGAGCATCATTCACTTCCAGGGCTTTTTCTTTATCCCTAAGCTTCACTACTTAGCGCGAAGCTTTCATACTATTTGCCAATAATGATTTTCTGACCGTTGCGAATGTAAACACCTTGACGAGGTTGCTTCACTTCGCGTCCGCTCAAATCGTAGGTTTTACCATCGGTAACCTGCAATTCATACTGAGGAGTTGTTATACCGGTAGGACCAGAAGCATCCTTGACATTCAACAGCTTGAAGATATAGCTGTCAGCCTCAGCCGCCTTACCATTTTGCACCGTATTATTAGAGATCGTCCAGAATTCATGTCCGGCCCTCTCATCGTTTTGGATGCAGAATAAGCCACCCATTTCCTGCAATCTGTAGGTGTTCCAGGTAGCATCGTAAGCATTCGTACCAAACTTACCCAACTCATTAACGTAGCGGTTATCCTTGGCACTGACAAGCTTATAACGATGAGTCGTGTCTACAGTAAACTTCCAAGCTTGCGTATTTGATTTGTCGCTTGCCTTCTTCTTCTGGAATACGGGAGTATTATCACCCACATTCGTCAAGTAAGTATCATTAGCAGGATTGATGATGTAATAATTCTCACCCACCTTGACTACAGGATGCTCAACCGTTTCACCATCAAGAGAAACAAAGTCAAACTTGTAGTTTTCAGGTGCATATTTGTTTGATCCGCTTTGGCTAATCTGCGTATCGTTAGCGGTCCAATACTTATCACCCGAACGCCCTGCATTCTGAATAGAGTACTTACCATTCATGCGTGCAATGAAATACGTATGCCATACAGCTTCGTAAGGATTGGTTGATTCGTTAGCACTAAATTTTCCGTACTCATTAAGGTAACGGTTATCTTGTGCATTGACAATCTTAAAGCGGTTCGTATCATAGTCTACGCTGACTACCCACTCTTGACGCTGCGGATTGATTTCATCCTTGTTGCTCACAAAGGTCGGATAGGAACTTCCGCTTACATTGGTCAAGTACTTACCATTATACTTAATGTAATACTTACCATCTTCGAGTACCACAGCCGGGAAGTTTTCCCAACCTTCCTGGTAACGGGCTTTATATTCACGAATGAGAACGCTCGTATATTCCTTCATAAACGGAGTAACGACTTCAGCTGCTACCGTCGGATTGGGACTCTTGATAGAACCAGGGAAATCACGTGAACGAACTGCCTTCTGTTGTTGCTCCAACTCAATCATTTGCTTGTATTGTTGGATAAACTCTTCAGGCTTATCTTCCTCTAAGGACGCATAAAGCTGGCACATGAGCTGACCACGCTGTCCCATCAGCTTCATTACCTGAAGCCAAGGAGTGATTTCCTTCACCAACGGATCGTCTGCCGTACCGGGAGCCAATAATTCGTCGCAAGAAGTAACGAACTCATCAAACATCGGCTTCACCTTTTCAAAGGCTTCTACAGTCAAGCCATCTTGCGTTGCTGCCTTAAACGTGGCAATGGCTTCGGCAAAACGCTTTGACTCATCCTTACGGCGCAAACCGTGCGTCGTGTTACCCAAGTCGATGTTGTTCTCACAGAACACCTTAAAGGCAGCAGCATGTTCGGGCATCAAATAGTTGATGGCACGTTCCCAAGATGCATTTTCATCATACGCCTGCATATTCCAAGTATAGTCGGCAATGCTGTAAAGCGATACTTTGGAAGCTTCAGCGTATTCCATGGGGTTAGCTGTAAAGCCACTCAACTGACCTGCAATGTTCTTACCATTTCCATAGGTCGGCCCCATCAACATGCGGTCAATGCAATAGTCATTAACAGGATAGTTCAACCAGATGTAAGCGTTGCGCTTGATGCGTGCGTTAATCCAGTCCATATCCTCCTTGGTAATCAAGTCGACTACAGAATTACCCGTCCACATGATGCGCACATCCTTGTCAGCGTTCGTACCCAAGACATCCAGGTAATCTCCGCTGGTCCAACCCTTATTATACTGTGTCGGACAGAACACGAGAGGCGGCAATTCAGGATGCACCTTGATGAAATTCTCAGTCACATAGTTAATGAGTTCAGCCTGCTTGTCAGCTTTCGTTCCCTCACCACCAATATCGTCGAAGAACAAGGAGAAGGCACGTACGCCCATGTCATACATGAGTTCCAACTTCTTCACCACATTTTTGCGGTCGGCCTCCGTCCATTTGATATCGTTACCGGGGTGTAATGCCCAAACGAACTGTACCTTATTCTCATGAGCGGCTTGAATCAATTCCTTCAACACAGCGGCCTGTGCAGCAGGATAAGGTTCCCGCCATTTCGCACGGTGATACGGATCGTCCTTCGGACCATAAATATAGACATTCATCTTATTGGCAGCATAGAACTCAAACTGACGTTTGCGATCGGTTGTGCTCCATGGGTTACCGTAGAATCCTTCTACCACACCACGGTCTAACACATCGGGATAGTCCTTGACCTCCACCTGCATCACCTCAGGCTGAGAAGCAAGCTGAAGGAAGGTTTGAACACCATAGAAGGTACCAGTCTCATCGTTACCAGCAATAATCACTTGATTAGGAGTAACCTTCAGATAATAACCTTCTTTCTTTTGAGGAATGAGGTTTTGAACATCAGCCACAGCCGCATCACCTCGTTCACCGATGACAATGTTTACTTTAGTACCCGTACCTGATGCCAATTTGTTTTTCAATGTTTTGACAGCTACAGCATCAGCATCCTGCTCACCCGTAAGCGTATAGGAGAAGCCTTTATCGAAAGCTTTGGTACTCCAATTTATCTCCTGCGGAATCGGCGAGACGGTTACTTGCTGAGCCATCATCTTGTCTGCTGCACCGGCACACACCAACGCTAACAGAGGAACAATTTTTGATTTCATGGAATAATCAGTATTAGTTACAATTAGAATGTTGCAAAAGTACAAAAAAGTTTGGAAGCTTTTAGTTCTTAACACAGAAAGGCATAAGAAGCGAGGAAATCTTACTAAAATCTATAACCTAAACTAAGGATAAGTCTATGCCCTTATGCAAAGATGAACGCTTAACGGAACTACTTAATTCCACTCCAACCACTCCCCGTTACGAGTCAATCCGCGTACTGAAATATCGAGCGTTTGCTGTTCACGCGCGTTGGTAAAGAAGATGAGATGGTACTCACCGTTCTCATCTGTAAACGCATTGGGTGTCCAGTGCAACGTACGGCGAATGTCGCTGGCTGAAGGAAGATCAAACTGGCGGTAGTTGGGCGAATAAAAATGAACCCGGGGCATAAAACCCGAAATATGACGATATTCCCGTCCTTTCTTGTTACGCGTAAGCCAAGCTTTCGGCTTCTCATAGATGTAAAGCGAATAGTTGGCTACACTGGTACGCTTCCGTTCCCCGGTCAATGCATCCTGTTGCTGGTTATCCTCTACAAAGGCAGCAGAACGAATATTGTCACAGTCAAGCAAGCCCATGTCCTTATATTCCTGTAACTCCTGGCTTGTCACTTTGCGATTGTTCAGATAAATCGTAAGGGCACGTCCTTTAAACTCAACAGGTTGTTCCTCTTCCGCTTCACTGCTCGAAGTGTTTCGGTCCTGGTTCAATTGCGAATGGGCATCGGCCTGCTGTTCTTTAGCCTCTTCGTGCTGAAGTTGCTCTATCAGGCGTGAGTCATCAAGCAGGTTATAACGGTCGTATTCCACTCGGCTATTAAGTATACCGAGCATTTCGAAGAAGTCCATCTTCCCTCCGTATCCCAAATCTTTGAAGTGTTCCAATTCTTTCTCGATGTTGTAATAACGTGAAGTACGGCTGATTCCGTTTGCTTCACCGCCTCCCCAGCTATACTTATTCCCCGTAAATCCTTTGTACTTCTTCACCTTGGCCTTCACCTCTGCTGTACCCAGCACGGAGAGTTTGAAATCGGGCAAGGTGTCTTTCCACTCAAAGAGTCCATCGTCAGTAGATTGGGACGAACTGGTTACGCGATTCCAGGGATTCTCTGTTCCGTCATAAGGTGACAAGTTGAGTTCGGGAGCAAAGAAAGGACGTAAACGAGGCTCAAACCAACGATCAACGGCCAAACGGCTCCACGTACGCTTGTCCTTCTCACCCGTACGCATCGTAAACTGAGCCAAGTATTCGCCTTCAAAGTCAACCTGCGACTCGAAGGCAAAACGTCCCTCAGCGTCTGTTTGCATCGCTCCTTCGATGGCTTCGGGCTTAATCGAATCGTTTTCGAAACGATAAGCACGTAAGTCGAGGTTGACGTAGGGATAAGGCTTGCGGCTATCGTTGTCCTTATAGACTGTACCACGCAGAATAAGTTTATCCTCAATGGGTTGAATCAAGTCAAAGGTATCCGTGCCACACATCACATCAAAGCTATTAGCACGCCATCCTTGTACTTGAAGGAGCAAATCGAGCATACGGCGGTGGGCTGCATCCTGGCTTTCAAAATAGAGGTCGGGACGATGAATATAGCCCTTCAACTCAGAGGCTAATAACAAAGTGGCTTCGATACCGCCGTCACGCGTAGCAAGTATGTTACCAGCCTCATCACGCACGGCAATCGACAAGGCGGCATTCGGCACGGGGCGGCCGTAAGCATCGGTGGTCTTGACTTTGACAACTGCAGGCGAAAAGGCTGCATAGCTCGGCTGGTTGCGACTGACCGCTACATGCACCCGGCGCAGACTATCCTGTTGATTCAACGGGGCCCAAATGAAACGGGTTGCCAAACCGCGTCCTGAGGCATCGAAGAGTTCCAAACGATTGACTCCACCACGCAAGGCACGTTGCGGCACAAACAGCTCGATGGGTTCGCTACCAACAGTCAGTGTGTCGAAGTAGCACACATTTTCGCGATTGAACACAGCCATGCCTAACAGATTGCGAGCGGCAGCAATGGAATCGTTGGCTGTTACCCGCACAAAGAGACCATCGGTCTCGCACTGGGCTGTCAATGCATACGATGCACTGATTTCTGGCAATGGGAAACGGCGGTTACCAGCCCGTACACCTAAAGCTGTTCCACCTGACACCACTTGAGCATAGCCCCGCTCGACATAAGCGGGCAACAGGAACTCACCCATTCCTTCGTGTATGGCTACAGCGGTGGCACAAAGCTTGCCCTCATCGTCAAATACCTGAACGGTATCCTCGACAGGATAGCCTTTACCATCAGTCAACTTGAAAGCGATGCGCTGTTCCACACCTCGTACACGTCCACCTCCTTCGGGATAGAAATCGAGAAGACGTTCTTTTGAACCTTTCATTGCATAGGGACGAGGACGTCCCAAAGTTACTTCTTCGTTGCGTTCGGGATAAGGAATGGACAGTTGGGAGAGGTCGGTTTCCAAACTACGTTTTTCCCGATTCATCGGGTCTGCACTGTCAAAAATGGGAAGCACACGCGAGAAACAGGCTTCGCCACCCCAGTTGACCATTTCACGGGTAAAGGCTCGCACTTCGTGGTAACCGGCATGAACTGGGCTGTTCAAGAAGAAGGCACCACTTGCCATACCGAGGCTGTCTAACTTCAGTGTCTGCTTCTCAACCTGTTGGCCGTCAGCATTGAGTAATTCCACATAGAGTACACGGCTCAAAGCGGTCGGTTTAAGAGAGGAAGCCCGCACAACATAGGCTTTATACCAAATAGTATCGCCCAGGAGGTAGGCAGAATTATCAAAATGGAGATAAACTTTCTCACGCGGATAACGATAGTCAAACCTTGCAGCCGACTTAAACTTTTCGAACAAGGCTTCCGTCTCGCTTAATTGAGCTAAAAGGGAAGTCGGAAGGGTTACAAGAAGAATGAAAAGCGATAGAAGGTATTTCATGTTCAGTGTTTTACGATTAAATCAGCCGCAAAGGTAGAAAATGCAGAATGATATTGACGCACATCCTTTCATCAATGCATCATAGGGTATGACCTACGAACCACTTTTTGGTATTATACAACCCATCCATTTTTTACAGACACCGAAACCTATTAATCAGAACGCGATTATTCACACACTTATCGCACAAGGAAGGAGGATAAAAATAAGAGGTATGACCGCTACAAGGACGATCATACCTCTTTCTTATTCGATGAGTCTCTTGTCTAAATTACATAGAGCCCCACCAATGAAGTGTATATACAACCTTTTCCCCACTAAAGGGAAATGGTTTTAGCGTTTGGGACAAGCCTTTGTTTTCGGACAAGCCTGCTTGCAATCCTTACGATTCGGGCAGTTCTTGCAGTCCTTTGCCTTGGGACATTCCTGCTTGCAGTTCTTACGGTTCGGACAGTTCTTGCAGTCCTTTGCCTTGGGACAAGCCTGCTTACAATCCTTACGGTTCGGGCAGTTCTTGCAATCCTTAACCTTAGGACATTCCTGCTTGCAGTCCTTACGGTTCGGGCAACTCTTCTCACAACGCTTTTCGCAACGTTCCTTGCAGGGCTTTTGATTGCAAGAACGCTTCTGAGGACATTGAGCACTCAGTTGCAAAGAGAAGAGGGCTGTCAAGAGGACAATGAAAATACGATTGATCATAAAAATAAATTTGTTACGTGAATAAAATGTGAGAACCAGAAGCAAGCGATGTTACATCATCGGACGCCCCATGGGCATCATCGGCATGCCGTGCATCCCACCGGGACCGCCCATGCGTTCCTTCGATTTGCTTCCATCCTTGCTTTTGCCGCCAAAGATATTCAATTTGTAGATAAAATGTACCATGAAGTAGGAATTGATGGCATTGTTCCAAGAGTCTACACGCTGCGTAGCGGTCAATCGACGGCTGACATTACTCTGCTTTTGCAAGATATCATAGAACTGAATGCTGATGGTAGCGGCACGATTGCGGAGGAAGGACTGTGCAATTTGCGCGTTCCAGAGCAATTCGTTGGTATTCATCGAAGCATCGGAGTAACCACGGCGAGAACTCATGCGGATATCTGTAGAAATACTGAGTCCAAAGTCAAAGTTAAAGTTGGCATTGGCACCGTAAGAGAAGTTCCACGTATCCATATTGGCATTTTCTTGAATCGTAGCACGTGCATGCTCGTATTTCAATCTGCCGATAAAGCCGATATCAAACCATGAAGCACGGTAAGAGGCACGCAAGTGTTCGTCTATGCCAAGTGTACGCGTAGTGTTCTTCTCTGAAGCAGCGTTAGCAAAGATTCCGTTGTAATAATCATAGGTACGTTCGTTGGTCTTGCTTTCGTTGAGCGGGAGTGCCAACAACGTGCCTTGTGAGGCAGCTTGACGCTTGCTCTGCATACGACTTACATAACCAACAGAATTGTCGAAGTTGAGCGAAGTGAACGAACTGATGTTGAAGAGCTTCTGCTTACCCAGTGCTGAATTGATCATAAACATACCGCGACCATTCCAGTTGCCGTTGATATTTTCGGGACGCATGTAGCGCACACCGGTCGTTTCGTCATAGACCATACGGTTAGAAACGGCATTGCGTGTTTGCGAGAAGTGGAATCCTCCCATCATCCCCTGTTGGTGTGCAGGGTCATAACCATTATAACGAACAAAAAGATTATTGTTCCACGAAGGCTTCAAACCAGGATTACCCATTGAAATGTTGAGCGGGTCGGCATCATCTACCACGGCAAGTAAGTCTGTCATCGAGGGTTGAGAAGAACTGCCTCGGTAACGGATATCGAGCTGGTTCGTCTTAGAGAACTTATAACGGAAACGCAACGAAGGCGACACGTTGAACACCTTGCGCGTAATAAGTGTATCGATGTGCTGTCCCGGACGATTGTATGCCATCTTCGTCTTCTCAGGATTGAAGTCGGCTCCGACATTGAAACGAATCTTCTCTGAGTTGTAACGCACACCGAGGTTAGCTGTATGGTCGTAGTACTTATAAGTAGCATACTGCGAATTGTTCAGGTCGCGTACAGCCTGTAGAGCTTCAGCTTCCGTAGGCAGGCTACCGATGGGATAATAATCATCAGGATTACCAAAGCGGTCATAACCTGGGAAGAGAGTCTTGTAAGGATCGTAAGCCAACGAGTCAAGATTAAAGCGAGAGCGGTCGGAGTCGCTATACTTATAGCTAAACTCATAACGAGCTTCGGCAAACCAGTTTTTGGCAAACGGTTCGACATAACCCAAGCGCGCGCTATAATTGTAATTCTTCGAAGGCGTTGTGCTGTATTGATTGAGGAAGCTGGGCTTCTTGTCAGAATTCTCGTTGTAATTGATACGTGAAATGGAGTAAGAATTACTCTCAGACTTGGTGTAACCTCCCTGCAAACGGAGCGAAAGGTTACGGCCCTTAGCGTTCAAACGACGCACCAGATTCAACGAAGCATTGACATTGTGGCTCTTGTTGTCACCCAATGAAAGTCGGCGGTTGGTGTTCACCATCAGGGCATAAAGTGCCGGATTGGTAAACTTGATATTGTCGGCAAAGATGCTGTCGAGCGGATTCTTCATGCCGTCAAATTGGTAGGGATCGTCATTGAAGGTAGCGGAGAGCGAATTGCCAGCATTGTGTCCTTCTGAATAAGAATAGGAGGGACGGAAAGTGATATTGGTCATCGAGTCCGGATTCCACTGCAAACGGAAACTACTATACACATTGGTACTCTTCGTACCACTCTTATTCCATGAATTGGCAAACGAGGAGGTAGTTCCTGAGGTCAGGAAGGTCTCTGAATTAGACGAAGAAACCAAGTCGTTGTTTGAATGGCGATAACGCACATTACCGCCTACCTCCAAGCGTCCGGCCTCACGTTTCTGTTTACCATTTTCCCAAGAGAAATCCAAGCCAGCATGTTTGGTAGCAATCAGTCCCTGACCACCGCCAAAGCCGTGCGGACCACCGAAGCCACGATTGTTCGTATTGTTCATCGAACCAAATACGGAAACACGCGTGCGGTCTGTAAAACGAGTGGCAAAGACACGTCCCGTATACCGATCGTGATTACCATAAGCTACGTCGACATTCGTAATCCAAGATTCCTTCATGGCGCGTTTAGTCGAAATATCGAGTACGGTCGTTTCTTCTCCATCGTCAATACCCGTCTGTTCGGTATATTCACTTTGCTTGTCATACGCCTTGATTTTGCTCACCAGGTCGGTCGGCAGATTCTTCATAGCAGTCTCCGTGTCGCCCTTGAAGAAGTCCTTACCGTTAACGAGAAACTCCTTAACCGTCTTGCCATTCCACTTAATGGTACCGTCGTCACTGATTTCAACACCGGGCAACTGCTTAATCAGTGCTTCCAGGGTTGAACCTTCAGGCACACGGTAAGCCGCAGCATTGAAGAGGGTCGTATCCTCTTTCTGTTCCACCCGCGAGGCGGCAACCGAAACGGTGGCAGTACCGAGCATGTTGTCGGTACTTCCCATTTGCAAAAGCCCCAGGTTCACAGAGTCGCGTTGTGCGGTCAGTTCGACTTGCTTTGTCAACGTAGAAAATCCGATGTAGGAAACCTTCACGATGTATTTACCAGGTCCCTTGGCTTTAAGTTTGAAATTTCCCTGTTCGTCAGTTGTTCCTGCTAACACAGCCGTACTGTCTGTTTGCATCAGAACGGCCGAAGCAAACTCCACAGGATTTTGAGTTTTTGCCTCCTTCACCTGTCCGGTAACCACGTAATTTTGGCTCCAGGCAACCAAAGCGAAAGTCCAGGAGAGGAGCGTGAGTAAGAAAAAGCGTTTCATGCTTGTTGATAAGATGGATGGATAGATAATACTTGAATAATTCTTTCCTTAAGTTGCCTACACAAAGACATTCGGACAACCCTTTGCAGGAAGTGCACACGCGATTGAGATGCAAAAGTACGCCGAAGGTTTAAGGCCATTCGCCTTAAATACTCAAAAAGTCTGCGAACTGTCTCTTTTTGTCAAGTAAACAACACGAATACTTGGCATTGCAAAACAAAAGTCACTACATTTGCGTGCAAACGACAGCGTGGAGAGACCATGCTTATCACGCCTGACTACGCATGGTCTATTATCCTCTACCGCTCATCCCTCAACTTTTTAAATTATCCCACTATGATCGCTCAATTCATCCGACGTATCGAAATCAACAGCCTCTGGGCAGGACACAAGCACATCGTTTGGGAGCTTCGTCCGGATGTCAATGTACTCAGTGGCAAAAACGGTGCCGGCAAAAGCACCATCCTTAACAAGTTAGTGCAACACCTTCGCTCCATGCCTACTACGGGCGAAATACCAAGCGGTACCCGACAAGGCGTGCGCGTAGAATTTAGTCCTTCTGAAGCTACAAGCATCCAGTATGACGTACTTCGCAGTTTTGACCGCAAAATCATTTCAACTGAACCTATCGGGGCACTCAGTGACGCACGTATCGTGACCGAACTTGACTGGCAATTATACCTCGTACAACGCCGCTACCTCGACTATCAAGTCAACGTAGGTAACCGCATGATTGCCCTCCTGACAGGAGGCGACCCCCAAGCAAAGGAGAAAGCAGAAGCGGTAGCGAAACTCAAAACGCGCTTTCTTGACATCGTCGACGAACTCTTTGCCGAAACGGGCAAACGCATTGACCGCGACAGCAACGAGCTTTCTTTCCTGCAATACGACGAAAAGCTTTCACCCTATTGCCTCTCCAGCGGTGAGAAACAGATGTTGCTCATTCTACTCACCGTGCTAACCGAAGACCAGCAACCCCATGTGCTCTTTATGGATGAACCCGAAGCAAGCCTCCACTTCGAATGGCAGAAGAATCTGATTGCCCTCGTACGTGAACTCAATCCCAATGCACAAATCATCCTGACAACCCACTCGCCCGCCCTCATTATGGATGGTTGGGAGGACGCGGTGACCGAAGTCAGTGACATTACCATCTAAAGTCTACACGCCATGAAAAAGCTCAAGCAAAACCTGAATAGTGCTTACATCGAGGCCATGAACCGCCTCGGTGGAAAGCGCAGCCGACAGCGCATCGTGGCGTATGTGGAAAGCTATGACGATGTCTTCTTCTGGAGCAATCTGCTACGCCCGCTCGAAACTCCACACTATTATTTTGAAGTGATGCTTCCTTCACGCACATCGCTCTGTAAGGGAAAGAAAATAGCGATTGCCAACGAACTCGGTAACCGCCTCGGCAAATGTATGATTGCCTGTGTGGATGCCGATTACGACTACCTCATGCAAGGGGCAACACTGACCTCGGCAGCAGTCTGCCAGAATCCGTACATCTTTCATACGTATGTCTATGCCATTGAAAATTTCCAGTGTTATGCACCTGCCCTGCAAAACATCTGTGTCATGGCAACGCTCAATGACCGCCACCTCTTCGACTTTGAGAACTTCCTACGTCTCTACTCCGAAACCATTTGGCCGCTCTTCGTGTGGAACGTGTGGTGTTATCGTTACGGCACGTACAAATCATTCTCGATGTTGGACTTTTACCACATCGTCCAGTTGACCCAGCTGAATTATTACCATCCCGAGCAGACGCTCGACCGCTTGCGTCATTTGGTCAATGCCAAGATAGGCCGCTTGCAACGTCAATTTCCCCAAGGAAAATCTACGTATAAACCGCTGCGAAACGAACTGTTAGCTCTGGGACTTACGCCTCAAACAACTTACCTCTATATGCGAGGTCACGATTTGTTTGACGGTATTATAGTTCCCCTCTTAGGAGGTATCTGCGAAATTCTTCGTCGCGAACGCGAAAAGGAAATTCGCCGTTTGGCTGAACACCAGGTACAAATGCAAAACGAGCTTTCAGCCTATCAGAATGCCATCGGTTCTCTCGAAGAAATGCTCCGTAAACATACTTCCTATATGGACTGCCCGCAATACCGCAAAGTACAAGACGACGTAAAAGCCTTACTTTATCAATTAGAAAACGGGAAAAAAGAGGAACAACCTAACGCTTCTAAACAAAATCCAGCACACCAATCCCAGGTTGGACCAACATCCATAGCCACTCCCTCTGCCCCACACCTTCCGGCTGACATGGAGTCTGTTTAAGGTACGTGCAAATGTTTACGCACGCATGACTTTGCCCTCTATTCGTTCGTTCATTCCAAACCTCTGCCGTATATTTGCACCGTCAATGCGGCAGTAGCTCAGTTGGTAGAGCATTGGCTTCCCAAGCCAAGGGTCGCGGGTTCGAGCCCCGTTTGCCGCTCTCATTTATTTATCACTTAGCTTATAGGCTATTCGATTCAACCACAAAGGAATCCCCGTAGCACATCCTTTCAAGGCGTGTACTACGGGGATTCTTTATGCTCATCAGGCGGCTGATAAAGGCGGCTGATTAAAGGAAAAACTGAACGTTAAAGGAGCGAGAGCACATCATCGTTGTACAGCCTCCCCCTTATAGCCACCTCACCTTATAACCCGACAACCTAATACGAACGGTGTTCTACACTGACACCTATCACGGCATTTTCTCCTACCTTAAACTCTGCTGCTGCACCAATACGAGTTTGTGGACGATCTACCCAAAAGGGGAATGGTTCGCGCCAACGACTACGAAGGAGCGTTTCTTGTCGCGGCAAGAAAGAGGTTGCTGCATAACCATACAGGTTGATGCGATCGGTAGCTCGATATACCGCCATTGCAGAAAGCCCCACATCAGTTGTATGCCAACGTCCCCAATCGAAGTTTTGAGCATAGATACCGGCACCAATGGCCCAACGCGCATTAAGTGGAAGCAGGTAAGCAAAGGCGGCTGTCTGACCAAAACCAACTCCACGAGGAGCACGCTTACCTAAACCCGCAGTCATACTCAATGAAAACTGGGCATTAAAACCTTTATGAAGTCGCCACGAACTGCCCCACGCACTATAAGGATAGTCACCGACACCGTCAAATCCAAAGCCCCCGGGTAAAAACGTATTTTGCCAAGGAAGCGAAAGAGTTAGACTATCGTCTGTAAGAAGCTGGGAGGATTCTTGCACAGATTGGGATGACGCTGTACGCATACTATCAACGGGCAACGCGACTTCAGAACGGGAAATGTCCTGTTGCATCGGATTCTCGGTTTGAGCCTGAATGGGAAGAACACTTATACAGAGTAAGAGGAAGAAAAGAAGCTGTTTCATAACCTTATCTATTTGTCAAGAGAATAACCCCTTGCTTACCAAAAACTTGCCTGACAGCTCTTTCTATTGACAGAAGCAAAAGAAGAGGTGTCTGCGTGCAAAAATAAAGAGTTTTCTGCAGGAGAAACCCAACAGGCTTCTTAAGGGATGATAAATCATACCCATTAATGGGATTAGACGGAGTGAATACTTGGTACTCATATTATTTTCTAAAAAATCTCACCCACTTCATGGAGCAGGTAAACCTTCATTTTTTACTTGTACATTTGCAAGGCCTATCGAGAGTGGAGTCATCGTACCAAGTGCTTTACCCTTATGGTCAATCTCCTTGAAGGTTGCTCATCTCATCCCCTCACACTACTCATGCATTATTATCCCCATAGCCCTATGAAGAAAGTTCTCTTATACCTCTTTACCTTACTCCTTCTACCCTATCACCTCGCTGCACAAGCAACTGCTGACTCCCTTACAGCGCCCTTGCGCTTTATCAAAGCGAACGATGTAATAACATGGAGCTACCATGGTACAGATTTTCGTGAGCAAGCTCTTGAGGTATGTCCTCAAGCCAAACACGACTCGCTCGTTGTAAATCAAGAAATATGGAACAATCGCCAACAATACGTTGACAGCTGCAATAATGTGCTGAAAGAGCTCAACGTGGTTGGCGGAGGTGATAACGAATGTACCGATAAACAGGGATTTCCAGCCTGGGTCGGCAGTTTATCGGCTGCCGCAGGATTCCTGCTGACTGGTGAAGCTACCTACATGGACATAATTGAGCGAAGCCTTTACAATGCCGTTGCGCACAGTTTAGCAGACAGCACACTCAAAACTGATCCGCTTGATCTTGTTGCTGTCGCTCATTTCCTGATGAACATTCCGACTTACCTGTATGCAACCTCTGATAGTGGTAAGGATCTGTACGTCAATCTTTATACGAATGCCACAGCTAATCTTTCGGTTGGAAACGACCAGTTTACCCTCGACCAGATTACAGATATGCCGCGCACCAACCAAGTCAAGTTGCGTCTGACTAAACTTGATCAGGAAACACCCCTGCGCGTACATTTGCGCATTCCGGACTGGGCTATCGGACGAAACAGTCCCCATGCCCACTTCACTTACGTCCCCCAACCCGAACAGACTCATCGTAAAGTCAGTTCAGAGGAAAGTAATGAAGTGGAAATCTATATCAATGGACACCGATGGACACGTACCAAGGTGAACGCAGCGGGTTATGTGGTCATTGACCGTCGATGGAAAAGCCGTGACGAAATATTCATCACCTTCCCGAAGTCATTCCGTTACCTGCGTCAAACTAACGCGAAGGGACTACCCGTACGTGGCGCATTAGCGGGGCAGTATGGTCCGATCGTCTATACCGTTAAAGATTTCCCCCGAGATCATTATAGTTCTTCAAATCTACTTCCGAGCATGGCGCCTGAATCTGCCGAACGTGAATTCCCTTTGTTTATGCTCCCGACCTTCCTCCGCTCTGCTCCCCAAGATGCAAAAGCACCTCGCACCGACCTGCCTGCCCTCCCCTATGCTGAAGTACAGGATGGAAATGTGTGGTGGAATGAAATAAAGTAAAGCCTCAACAACTCCCAATATCCCAACACATAAAAGCACCCGCCCCTAAAAAGGACGGGTGCTTTTATTGATATAAAGGGACGGCAATGTGCCGAACCTAAAAAACACAATGGAGGACATATCTCGGCAATGTGCCGAACTGGAAAAACGCAATGGGGGACATATATCGGCAATGTGCCGAACTAGAAAAACACTATGGATTGCGTACTTCGGCTATGTGCCGAACTAGAAAAACACTATGGATTGCATACTTCGGCTATGTGCCGAACTGGAAAAACACTATGGATTGCATATTTCGGCTATGTGCCGAACTGGAAAAACACTATGGATTGAGTACTTCGGCTATGTGCCGAACTAGAAAAACACTATGGATTGCGTACTTCGGCAATATGCCGAACTGGAAAAGCACTATGGATTGCATGCTTCGGCAATGTACCGAACTGGAAAAACACTATGGATTGCGTACTTCGGCAATGTGCCGAACTGGAAAAGCACTATGGATTGCGTACTTCGGCAATGTGCCGAACTGGAAAAGCACTATGGATTGCATGCTTCGGCAATGTGCCGAACTATTAAGACGAGATGCGTATCGGATTGCGGTAAAAAGCCAATCCGTTAGATATAGGTTGGAATCGTATACGATTTGATTAATAAGGATGCGAAAAGAAGAACGAGAAGCGGATTTGCAAGGGGAGGAAAAGTCCTACGCTGCAAACAAGCAGAGGGTAAACAGGAATGAGACCCTGTTTACCCTCTACAATTAGAAAGCTACCCCTCAAGCACGCTATTGACCCCAGTGGCTTACTTGAAACTTAAGCATACATCGCAATGTCCACAATCGGGACCATCGTCACTAAAATAGTGAAGCAAGGTGCGGCTACGACATTCTTCATCGTTGCTGAAATAATGAATCATCGCCTGCACGCGCTTGAGACACTGGTCGCGACGCACTTCGTAAATATCGCGAGGTATTTCGATGTAACGTTCGTCAATACGACGATCGATGTAGGTGATTTGCGGACAAGTCTTATGAGGAACGTAATGGAGAATGCGATGACGTGTGAGACGGAGCAGCTGTTCGTATATCAATTGGGGAGTCGTGTGACAGACTTCTGCCAATTCGTCTTCACGAATAGTAATATAATCGGCAAAGAAAGCACCCGAAGTGCGCATCATAGCACTGAGCAGCAAGTCGTCAGCCGGAGTTAAATCGCCAACACCATAAAGTTCATCACGAGTTACGAGAAACATGACACGCGAGGAATTCTCATCCTCGGTACTGAAATGAATGTAACCCGCACGAGTCAGTAATTCCAAAGCACCGATGAGGTGAGCGGGATGGTGATGAAAGACACGACAAAAACGCTCGATGTGAAAATCGAACGTAAATCCCTGACCTTCGCCTTCGGCTATCTGATAGAAGGAGGAAAGGTCGGCATAGACCTTACGGATGTATTCCCGATCGGGATAAGCTTGGGAAACGTGTTGCTGCAAACGACGGGCATCGTATCTGTCGCACAACAACACGGCATAAGCTACACCGCCGTCACGTCCTCCACGACCTGCTTCCTGGAAATAAGCTTCAATCGATTCGGGAACGTCCATGTGAATCACCAAACGCACATCGGGTTTGTCGATACCCATACCAAAGGCATTGGTAGCCACCATGACGCGCACTTCGTCGTCCTGCCAAGCTTTCTGGCGCAAATCTTTGTTGATGGCGGTCATGCCGGCATGGTAGTCGAAGGTGCTAATGCCTTCTTCACGAAGCATCCGGGCATATTCTTCCGTACGCCGGCGGCTACGCACATAGACAATTGCCGAACCGGGAACACTGCGCAGGATGTGAAGCATCTCCTTCTCCTTATCATCGGTCTTGCGCACAACGTAGCGAAGATTCGTTCGCTCAAAGCTCATGCGGAATACATTCTTTGCCCGAAAGCCCAACTTGTCTTGAATGTCATCGACCACTTCGGTCGTGGCAGTAGCTGTTAAGGCTAAGACGGGTACTTCGGGAAACTTCTGTCGAATGTCTGCTATCTTGAGGTATTGCGGACGGAAATCATAGCCCCATTGCGAGATACAGTGAGCTTCATCTACAGTCAGAAGAGAGACCTTCATGCGAGTTACCTTGTTGAGAAAGAGCGGACTCGCCAAACGTTCGGGCGATACGTAAAGGAACTTGTAAGCATCGAAGATAGCGTTGTCATAGATTCGGCCAATTTCAGCAGCAGATTGTCCAGCATAGACTGCCGCAGCAGGGATGTTACGACGGCGCAAGTTTTCCACCTGATCCTTCATCAAGGCAATGAGCGGAGTGACCACGATGCAAAGTCCTTCCCGCGCTAATGCAGGCACCTGGAAGGTGATGCTCTTACCGCCACCTGTCGGCATCAATCCCAAAGTATCCTTGCCTTGAGCAATGCTTTCGATAATCTCGCGCTGTATGCCTCGAAAGTCGGGATACCCCCAATAGTGTTGAAGGATTTGACGAAATTGCATGAAAGGAGTTATTTTATATGGAGTTACTTCTTGGGGTTAGTAGATTCGATTTGAGGAGTATACCTATACACAAACAGCAGTGTCGTTTTCAACAATGCCGGTCTCCCCGCTTTGCTGAAAACGACACTTGCTGTTCGTAGTTTATGAGAGATTTCCTCCTCACGCTTCGGTGGAAGGACGGATATCGTCAATCTGCAATTGGACTTCGCCCCGTTTGTGGGTGTTTTCCTCTATGGAATAACAAATGTCGAAGGCACTCTTGGTTTTTATAAACCGTGCCTGCGAGCTTTGTCCAAAAGCAATACCGTTCATCACGTTGTTGCTCTTGTTGTCAACCAGTTCGAGCTTGATGTGTTCCTGTCCACGACCGACCACCTTGCTCGTACCGTAGTCGTAGACTTTCTTCGTACAAAACTCGGGTTTCATATTGCCCGGTCCGAAAGGCGCAAACTTACGCAGTTGCTGGTAGAAGCGGAAGGTCACGTCCTTGAAGTCAACCACGGCATCAATGTGCAGGCGGGCTTCGGTCTGTTCGTCGAGTATATGTTCGGCTACATATTCCTCGAAGCGACGAGAAAATTCCTCTACGTGTTCAACCGGTAAGGTGAGCCCGGCGGCGTAGGTATGGCCACCAAAGTTCTCCAACAGGTCTGAACAACTCTGCACGGCCTTGTACACATCAAATCCGGAAACGGAACGGGCAGAACCAGTTGCCATGTTTTCCGAACGGGTCAATACCACGGCGGGACGGTAATAATGCTCCGTCAGGCGAGAGGCCACGATACCGATGACCCCTTTGTGCCAATCTTCGTTGTAAATAACCAAACTGCGGCGATCGTCGAGTCCGGGTAAATCCTTAACACAGTCGATGGCCTCTTCGGTCATTTGTTTGTCCAAGTCTTTACGTGCCTCGTTATAAAGGTTGATGCGAACGGCCTTCTCAAGTGCGGTCGGATAATCCTTTTCGACCAAGAGGTCAACGGCCTCTTTGCCTGTTTGCATACGGCCTGAAGCATTGATACGCGGACCGATTTTGAAGATGAGATTGTTCATCGTCAACTCACGGTCGGAGAGTCCGCACACTTCGATGATAGCACGTAACCCAATGCTCGGGTTGGAATTCAGACAACGCAAACCGTGGTAAGCAAGTATACGGTTCTCACCCATGATGGGCACAATGTCGGTCGCGATGCTGACCGCACAAAGGTCGAGCAACTGATTGAGCTTGTTGAATTCAATACCATTGCTGATAGCAAACGCCTGCATATACTTAAATCCGACACCACAACCCGAAAGGTCTGTGTAAGGATATACGTTATCTCGACGTTTGGGGTTCAAGATGGCTACCGCATCGGGTAGCACCTCGTCGGGCACATGGTGATCGCAAATCACAAATTCGATGCCCAAACTCTTCGCATAGGCTATTTCTTCAATTGCCTTGATGCCGCAATCGAGAACGATAATCAGTCCAACTCCGGTCTCTGCCGCATAGTCAATGCCCTTCTTCGATATGCCATACCCTTCCTCGTAGCGGTCGGGAATGTAATAATCAATGTGGGAGTAATACTGACGCAGGAAACGATAGACCAATGCAACGGCAGTACATCCGTCTACATCGTAATCACCGTAAACCATAATGCGCTCCTTACGCCCCATGGCCAAATTGAGTCGGTCGACTGCTTTCTGCATGTCGTTCATGAGGAAGGGGTCATGCAGATTGGTCAGCTGGGGACGGAAGAAGTGGCGAGCCTCTTGTACCGTACGGACATTACGGTCATAGAGCAGTTTCCCAAACACAGGGTGTATGCCCAGTGCTTGAGCTAGCTCGGCCTCCGCCTCGGCAACGGTGTGGGAAGGAGCCTCGTAGTTCCATTTGTAGTTCATGCTGATATTTCATTTTATATATTGTCTAAGGGGATAATAAGGAATCGTCACCAGCAGTCCCGGGAAGGGGAAAGGGACGATGGGATAGGAAGGGATTTACCACACAGCTTACTGCATCTGGCTGAAATCCCCAAGCGCAAAGCGCAAAAAACTTTGCTAAAGTAGGAAGAATTTGCGAATTAGGCAGAGAGAGAGAGCAAAACTTAGGGGCAAAACTTAGGAACTGAAGCATTCAAGTCAAACGGTGGAAGAATAGCACCCAAGGTGTCCGACGGTGACGCTTGGCAGAAACAGACGGTCTTTCACATCGACCTCAACCGATCGAACAGGAGAAAAGAGGGGTGCAACTTCTTTAATTCTGCCAACGGGTAAAGCTCCATCTGCAAAATGCACTTCCACTATCTTTAGGCTATCGCTTCCCTAAGGCAACGTGCTATCCTTCAATACGAAATTTCAGCTACCATCGTTTGGCTCTTCAAACGGCATGACGTAATTTTGCCCATCATTTCTCAACCTCATTTCTCAACTAAACTCATCGAGATTCATCATGGGAGGATTTTTTGGTACCGTATCTCAGGTTGATTGTGTAGCAGACCTCTTTTACGGAACAGACTACAACTCACATTTAGGCACACGTCGGGGCGGCCTAGCTACTTACAATCCGCAACAACGCGTCTTCACGCGTTCGATTCACAACTTGGAAAGTTCCTATTTCCGTACGAAGTTCGAAACCTCGTTGCCCAAATTCGAGGGGGCTACTTCGGGTATAGGTATTATCAGTGACACGGATGCCCAACCCCTGGTTCTTAACTCGCACCTCGGACGATTTGCCATCGCGACCGTGGGTAAAGTCAATAACATCGAAGCACTTGAAAAGGAACTGTTGGCGCAGAATATGCACTTCGCTGAACTTTCCTCAGGACAAACCAACCAAACGGAACTGATTGCCCTGTTGCTGACACAAGGTAAAGACTTTGTCGATGGTATTGAAAACGTGTTCCGCCACATTGTCGGATCCTGCTCCTTGTTATTGTTGACAGAAGATGGTATTATTGCCGCTCGCGATGATTGGGGTCGTACGCCGGTCGTGATTGGTAAGAAGAAAGGTGCCTACGCTGTAACAAGCGAAACGACGGCTTTCCCTAACCTGGACTACGACACGGAACGTTTCCTGGGTCCTGGTGAAATTGTTCGCCTGCGCGCCGATAGCATGGAACAGCTCCGTGCTCCCCAAGAACATTGCCAGATATGTTCCTTCCTGTGGATTTACTATGGTTTCCCCACCTCTACCTACGAAGGACGCAATGTAGAGGAAATGCGTTATGATAACGGAGAAATGATGGCTGCGGAAGATCATACCGACGTAGACTGCGTATGTGGCATCCCTGATTCGGGTGTCGGCATGGCTTTAGGTTATGCTGCGGGTATGAATAAGCCTTATCAGCGTGCCATCTCTAAATACACACCGACCTGGCCGCGTTCTTTCACTCCTGCCAATCAGGAAATGCGCTCGTTGGTGGCTCGCATGAAGTTGATTGCCAACCGCGATATGTTGCGCGGTAAGCGTGTACTCTTCTGCGACGACTCCATTGTGCGTGGTACCCAATTGCGTGACAATGTCAATGTTCTCTTTGATGACGGTGCACGCGAAGTACACATCCGCATTGCCTGTCCCCCTTTGATTTACCCTTGTCCCTATATTGGTTTCACCTCGTCTAAGAGTATTTTTGAACTGATTACGCGCCGCGTTATCAATGAACTCGAAGGTGATCCTAACAAGAACTTGGAGAAATATGCCACTACGGGGTCTCCTGAATACGAACGCATGGTAGACGCCATCCGTGAACGTCTTGGTTTGACCAGTCTCAAGTTTAATAAGCTTGAAACCTTAGTCCAAGCTATCGGTCTGCCGAAGTGCAAACTCTGTACACACTGTTTTGACGGAACGGGATGTTGCGGCAGTGGTAAAGCGAAGGAATAAATCACTGCAACGTATCCTACCCTTCGTTTCTTTCTCCAGCGCAACAGTATGTTGAGGTCTTATTAAGAGAGTCCCCACTCTGCCTTTCGACTCTTCAACACCCTAGAAAGATATACCAATACACAAAAAAGCGATTCCTCGCCCACCCAAAGCATATCAGAAACTTTGGATAGGCGAGGAATCGCTTTTTAAATAGAACACAGAACTTAATAATTCTCTTGATGCAATTCGAAGTAACTCTTCGGATGATTGCACACTGGACAAAGTTCAGGGGCTTTTTTACCAATGACGATGTGACCGCAATTCGAACACTGCCATACACAGTCACCGTCACGTGAAAAGACGACTTCGTCCTCGATATTCTTCAACAGTTTGCGGTAACGCGCTTCATGACCTTTTTCGATGGCACCCACCATCTCAAACTTAGCAGCGATTTCAGCAAAGCCTTCTTCGCGTGCCTCCTTTGCAAAGGTGGCATACATATCAGTCCATTCATAGTTTTCACCAGCAGCGGCATCAGCCAGATTATCCGGAGTTGAAGGTACTTCGCCACCATGTAAGTACTTAAACCAGAGCTTCGCATGCTCCTTTTCGTTGCGGGCTGTTTCTTCAAAAATATTGCCCATCTGTACGTAACCATCCTTCTTAGCCTTGGATGCGTAATACAAATACTTGGTGTGAGCTTGTGATTCACCGGCAAAAGCAGTTGCCAGATTCTGTTCCGTACGGGTTCCTTTGAGTTCCTTCATGGTTGTAATATTTAAAATCGTCGGTATTAGGAGGGAATAAATCAAACGGACATTCTGAACAAGTCTATAGAAGGCTCTTTAATGGATAAGCCGTACTTATTCAGAATGTCCGATTGGGTTTAATGCTTTAATGTTTCAAGTAGAAATTACTTCTTGAAGTAGCGGTTGTAGAGGCCTTCGAAGCCACGACCGTGACGAGCTTCGTCGCGAGCCATTTCGTGAACCGTATCGTGGATAGCATCGAGGTTGAGCTCCTTCGCACGCTTAGCGATACGCGTCTTGTCTTCGCAAGCACCGCTTTCAGCGTTCATACGCTTCTCAAGATTGGTCTTCGTATCCCAAACTACGTCACCGAGTAATTCAGCAAACTTAGCTGCGTGTTCAGCTTCTTCCCAAGCATAACGCTTGAAAGCCTCTGCGATTTCGGGATAACCTTCGCGGTCAGCCTGACGGCTCATAGCGAGGTACATACCAACCTCCGTGCATTCACCGTTGAAGTGAGCGTTGAGGTCCTTGATCATTTCATCGTCGCAACCCTTAGCTACACCTACTTCGTGTTCAGCTACGAAAGTCAGAGAAGCAGACTCGTCGAGTTCCTTGAACTTAGAAGCGGGAACGCCACACTGGGGGCACTTTTCGGGTGCATGTTCGCCTTCATGTACATAACCACATACGGTGCAGATAAATTTCTTTTTCATTGTGAGTTGAGTTTAGATTGTTATGAATTGATTGATAGTAGACTAATTAAGAGGGAATCGAACCAGCAGGCTTCAAAGTTTTTCCTTTAACCTGACAGGCTGAACATACACCCTGCATATACAGGTCGGTTTGCTCCACAAAATAATTGTCTGGAATGATAGCCGCTCCGTCTAAAGCATGATAGCGCAACTTCATGTCATAAAACCGACCACACTGTGTGCAATAAAAGTGTGCATGATCCGAAGTGTCTGCGTCGTAGCAAAGCTGACGATCTGCTGTGTGCAACTGACGAATGGCACGATGCTCAACCATCAGGCGCAATGCATTGTAGACTGTGGTCTTCGACAAAGTCGGCATCGAGCCGCGTAACCCCTCATAGATTTCATCGACAGTAGGGTGTGTGGGATGAGCCATCAGATATTCCAGCACGGCCATCCGATTGGCAGAGGGCTTGATACCATGAAGCGTGAGACAGTCTAAAGAGTCACTTGGATTCATTTTAACACAGTTGTAATAATTACAAATTTGATTACGGAGCAAAAGTATGGAGATTTTAATTACATACCAAACATTCTCCCCTTTTTTTTCATTTTCCTATTGTAGAACATATAAATTGCCGTCATCCGTCTACGATAATCCCCCATTCTGGGTACAGAATACTCCCTATTTTGAGGGATAAATAGCGATGAGGCCTCGCTTCACACTTTTCCCAATACTTACCCCAACATACAAATTTCTGTCTGAACATTTGGTCAATTCAATACCGCGTCATACTTTTGCGGTGTAATAGCAATGTATTACACTAATACTTATTTCTATGTTAGCAGTTCAACACATCACTTACTCCTACGGGAGACGGTTAGCTCCCGTCTTTCAGGACTTCTCCCTGACTTTTAAGCAGGGACACATCTACGGACTCTTAGGTAAAAACGGTACGGGCAAAAGCACATTGCTCTATATTATGAGCGGCTTATTACGTACCCAAAAGGGACACGTTGCTTTCGAAGGTATGAATGTACTCGAACGTCAGCCCGAAATGCTTCGAGAAATGTTTTTGGTTCCCGAAGAGTTTTCATTGCCTCCCATTTCACTCCGCCAATATGTACAGCTTCATGCCCCCTTCTACCCCCACTTCAATGAGGAAATCCTCTACAAGTGTCTCATGGACTTTGAACTCAACCAAGACATGCATCTGGGTGCGCTCTCCATGGGACAAAAGAAAAAGATCTTCATGAGCATTGCCTTGGCAACAGGTGCGAAACTTTTGTTGATGGACGAACCAACCAATGGTTTGGACATTCCGTCTAAAAGCCTGTTCCGCAAGGTCATCAGCCAATACTTGCGTGAGGATCAAACCCTCATTATTTCAACTCACCAGGTAAACGATGTGGCCATGTTGCTCGACCATGTGGTTATGCTCGAAGGTTCCCAGTTATTACTCAACCGCTCGACGGCTGAAATTTGTGCTACGCTCTGTTTCGAGGAACGCAGTTCACAACAACCGACTTACGATGCACTTTATGTACAACCGTCGATTCATGGCAACTCCGTCATCACGCTCAATACTGACCCCGACGTAGAAACACCTATCAATCTGGAATTACTTTTCAATTGTGCTCAAAAGGGTAAACTCCCCGAGACTCTTACACGTTAGCTGCCTATCTGACGCGCATTTTTCCCCAAAAGGAAAAGCCATTGAAACCTAAAACACCACACACCAATTAGCATATACCACTATGAAACAATTTGATATTCATCGCTTCGGTTGGGTTCTTCGTACAGACCTCATCCAAAATCGCAAATTCTACCTCTCCATGCTTTTAGGCGGCCTCATTGCCATGGTCTGCGGCCAGTTAGGCCCGGTTTATGTTCTAATCAAAATGGGACACGCCGAATCCATCGACATCGAACGCCATGCTTCCGATTTGCTGTTTACCTTTCTCGTCGTCTATTTTATCTTTACGACTTACAGCGTAGCCAATACCTTTCGTTGTCTGTCCACCAAAGAAGAGCGTATCAATTACTTCATGCTCCCTGCAAGCAATTTAGAGAAATACCTTTCACGCATCCTCATCCATGTAGTCGGAGGCATGCTGGCAGGCTTGTTACTCTTCATCGTGGCTGACTGCATCCGAATGGGGCTGTTCCTCATACTCTCCTTACCAACCGATTCCATCATTCCCTTTGTATGGAAGCAAATTACCTCGACTTTCGATTATTGGACAGGCATAGTCCCCTCCGTTCGTTGGAGTGTATGGCAGCGTAACTGCATGATGATCAACTTCATACTCAGCATGCTGTCGCTCTACTCCTGCTTCTTGCTGGGTTCTACTGTATTCCGTCGTCGCGCGTATGTATTTACTTGGAGTTGCCTCTTCATCTATGGTTTTATCAGTACGTCTTTTATCATCGAAACCGGTAACTATATAGGTTGGGATTTTCCAGGTATTTGTGCCTCAGAAATTGGTAGCATCGTGTTCTCTGCCACGATAGCAGTGGTATTTACCTTCCTTTCCTACTATCTATTCAAACGCATTCCCCTCATTCCCCGCAAATTCTTCCTGCGAACTAAACGATAAAGCAATGGACTTCAAAAACGGACAACCTATTTATATCCAAATAGCCGAACGTCTGTGCGACGAACTGTTGGCAGGCACCTATCCTACAGAAAGCCGGATTCCGGGAGTACGCGAATACTCTGCCCTGTTGGAAGTCAATGTCAACACCATCGTGAAGGCGTTCGAGCACCTTGCCCGGCAAGGCATTATCTATCCCAAACGAGGCATGGGCTACTTCGTCAGCACGGATGCTCAAACCATCATTCTCAAAGAACGGAAACAGCGATTTATTGATGAAGTTCTGCCCGACTTCTTCAAACAGCTGATGCAACTCAACATTCCAATGGAGGAAGTTGACCGCGCCTTCTCAGCTTACCAACAAAAGCTAACACCATAAGGCATCGTCCCCCGTTCTCCATAAACAACAATCGGAGGCGAACCAACAAGAATGAGGTTCGTCTCCGATTATAGTTTAGTAGAGTCAGAATATAGGCTGACCGTTTAATCAACACCTGCCCTACCCTGCCTGTACCTGACGCATCACCTTGCGGTAATGATAACAGAATAAGCCGGCCGCAACAAATAGTCCACTGCTGAAAGCCAGGAACAAACCGTAGCTACCCATCTTCATGGGGAAGGCAAAGAGGTAGCCAACCGGAATGTTGACCACAATGTAACTAATAAAGGCTATCCACATCATGGACATCACGTGTGAAGTGCCGCGAAGTGCGTTGGCAAAACATATTTGCATGGCATCCCCCAATTGGTAAAGAATAAGTGGCGGAATCAGGCTAACGGCAAGGGCTACAACCAAGGCATCTGACGTAAAGAGGTGAATCAACTGCTCGCCAAACAAGAGGAATATCAACGAAGAGCAAGCGGCCATAGCCAATAGGATGTGACATCCCGCTCTTGTTGCCAAACGCACCTGGGTCCAATCTCGCTGGCCGTAGAAGGCGGCAACGCGGATGCTTAGTCCAGCACCGAAACTATAGTAGAACAAGAAGCCTAACGTACTTACAGTTACCATGACCTGGAAAGTTGCCAAATCGACAGCACCCAGCCAACCGGCCATGATTCCACTAAAGGTAAACGAACCGCTTTCCATACCCATTTGCAACGAGATGGGAAGGGACTGACGATTGATGTAACGCATTTCAGAACCACGCAAAGGGGTCAGGCGTATGCCTTGTCGATAGATGGCATACCGTTTGCGATAAAGCAACACGGCCAATAGTATTACGGGCACCAAGATACGTGAAAACAGCGTACTCAGTCCGGCACCGACCAATCCCAATTCGGGGAAAGGCCCAATACCATAAATCAAGAAGTAGTTACCGACAATATTAAACACGTTACCCGTTAACAATGCCCACATGGCAGTCGAAGTATCGGTAATGCCATCAGTAAACTGACGCAGTGCATTGAACAGAGCTACAAAGAAGAGGGAAACCAACATCACCAGATAGTAAGGACGAATCAACGGCAACAGTTGAGAGGGCTGCCCCATACGGTCAAGGAAGAAATACCCTGTAGCCATGATTGCCATGAGGAAGAGAGCAAAGAGCAAATTACAAGCAAGTGCCTGCTTCAAGACTCCGCCCGCTTCTTGACGTTTACCCTGTCCGAAGAGGGAGCTGACCAACGGAGTAAGTCCGTAACTGTATCCCATCAGCAGGAAGGTGATGAGGTTCATAACACTGTTGACAAACGAAGCGGCTGCCAAGGCGTCGGTACTGTACCGACCTACCATCATGGTGTCAGCAAAGCCCATGATGATAACGCCCAATTGACCTATCGCAATAGGAATACCTAAACGTAGAATAGCTTTGTGATGGGTTAGCACAATATGATATTTATGTGATGAAATAAATGACTGAATATTCTCAACCACAGAATGCACAGAAAGCGAGAAGTCCCTTTTCTTCCACCGAATCCATTACATTCCAATACTTCCGTGTAGTCCGTGGTTCATACAAGTACAATTCCAAGTCCGGCCCCTATCAACAAACTTACAATAGGGCCAGACTGAACGGAATCACGTAATCAACTCAAGCCCCGGTACGAATGCGGAAAGACTTAGCTCGTACTTGCGCTTTCCCTGTACCAAAGTTTACATGAAAGAGTAACGGCTCATCGGGCAATCTCCGTGAAGCACGAATAGAAGTCTTATACCGAATGCCCTGTCCCGGTTGAATCGATTCGACGGTAGCTGCAGGCGAGACCGCCACCCGACTGCTTTCACACGTAATCAAGGGAGTGACGTTGTACAAAGGTTCAATCCCCCGATTGTATACGTCCATTACCAGCGTTGCCTGCTCATTGGGGTCCAGACATTCATTCCCGTTGGCATCGAGAAATCGCAAGTTGGTAACTGCCAAATCATTCCAAGCTCCCGATGCTGTCTTCGGAGTGCGGTAACGCGGACTGTTGTACGAACCGTACGCTACTTCATCGGGTTCAAGATAACGGTCGTCGTCCCTATAGACTGACTCTTCACGAGTCGGTGTGTCCTCACGCGGTGCCGTTACAGCCGCTCCGACCACCCCACCGACAATCATTCCAGCCACAGCCCCTTTATGATAGCCACGCCAACCACCCGACAACGCTCCGATACTGGAACCAAACATGCCACCGAATGAACTGCCTGTGGCCACCGCACTAAACTGACGATAGCTACAGGAAGTGATCAAGAAGCTCATGAATAAAAAGGAAAGAATGATGCGCTTCATAAGCATGAATATAATGAAAGGGAAACGCCCTGTCTGAGTTGAAAGATAGAAAAGAAGGTCACACTTCATAAACAAAGAGGACATAAGAGTTCATGACTACAGATAATGCTGCGCACGACCTCTTATATCCTCTTCGTCCTCCGCTCTGCGGGCATCATGCCGCAAGCCGATTTCTATAAAAGAGCGATACGGTTACTTCACCGTTACGACCAAATACTTGCTTACACTCCAGAAGGCCTGCGGGTCTGTAATGCGCAAGGTGTATTGTCCCTGTGCATCCTTCTCCAACTGATAAGAGCCTGCGGGATGGTTTGTCATCAAGCGGGCACTCTTAGAGTACAGTTTGATGGTCTTGGTTACACGCAAGTCGATACGGGTAAAGTAGTCCTTATTGAAGTCATTGCCCTTGAGCACATCGCCGTGCTTGAGAATCTTTTGTTCGCGAAGTTCCTTCTTCGTACCAAATACGTAGTAGGCCGTGTTGAGTTGCTTATCCTGCTCAGCTACGGTACGTGCTTTTTCCTCATTCTTCTGGTTGAGGTCGGTCACGTTCTCATTGAGCGTATTGATTTGCTCGGCCTGTTCGGCAATCTGAATATCCTTTTGTGCCAACTGCGCACGGAGTTCTTCGATTTCCTTTGACTTCTCCTCCAGCTGCTTGTTGAAGTTGTTCACCATTTCCTCCAGCTTCGCCTTCGACTTGCTGTCACTCTGTTTGGAGTTACGCAATTGTTGCTGCAAGTTCGAGATGAGTTCGCGGTTAAGCTTCAACGTGCGCTGAATAAAGGCCATGTTTTCCACAATAGCCTGCTTATTGGCACCTTCACCCTGACGGTTTTCCACATTCACACGTCCTTCGGCCTCATTAATCTGGTCAAAGCCGTCTTGAATTTGCGAGAGGATTTCAATCAAGTCGTTCGACTCGTTTTGCGATTGCGTCAGCGCTTGACGGAGCGAGTCAATCGTAGCGGCTGAAGTATCCTTCGCCCCTGCTTCCTTTTCTTTCTTCGTACTGCAAGAAAGGAATGCGGTAGACAACATACATGCTGCTACCAGCCATACAAAAGTCTTTTTCATAAGTGCGTTACAATTAGGACTTTAGAACGCCTGTGCGCTTCTTAGTCAAATGAATTGTTTTGTTTTTGCTTGGATTGTTTTTGTTTCTTAGGCGGTTCGCAACCTTCCACGACGATAACGAACTCACCGCGCGGTTCGGTTTCGGTAAAGTGAGCCAACACCTCAGCCAAGGTGCCGCGCACACTTTCTTCATGCAACTTGGAGATTTCACGACAAGCGGAACAGCGGCGTTCGGGTCCGAAAGTTTCGACAAACTGTCCCAAAGTCTTGACTACCCGATAGGGCGATTCGTAGAAAATCATCGTGCGTGTTTCTTCCTTCAGCGACTCCAAACGCGTATTGCGCCCTTTCTTCTGAGGCAAAAAGCCCTCAAAGGTAAAGCGTTCGCAGGGCAAACCCGAGGATACCAGTGCCGGCACAAAGGCTGTGGCACCCGGCAGACATTGCACCGTTACGCCCCTGGCCACACAGGCCCGCACCAACATAAAGCCCGGGTCGGAGATGGCGGGCGTACCCGCATCTGAAATCAAAGCCATCACTTCGCCCGCCGCCATGCGGGCAGCAAAGCTCTCGGCCGTCTGATGCTCATTAAACTTATGATGCGAGACCAGTTGGTTCTTGATTTCATAATGTTTCAGAAGCATTCCCGAGGTGCGCGTATCCTCCGCCAACACCAAGTCTGCCTCTTTCAATATACGAAGGGCACGAAGGGTAATGTCCTCTAAATTACCTACTGGAGTAGGCACTAAATACAATGTTCCCATGGTGCAAATATAGAGCAAAGTTACGTGCAGACAAACAAAAACGAATATCGAATGGCCCTTTTTCAACAGAGAATGGATAATTTTGCTCGTTCCACCTTCTTGCGTGCAATTTTAGCCCAAGCGGGTGTGTTTAGCGAGGAGGTATCACCCTGATTTTCTGTAACCCCAGACAGAAACAAACGTTTATCTACCGAGAGAACCGAGCATACGGGGGAAATCATCTTTCTGCACTCTATATTCACACATACTTTCTATGAACAGTTTTAAAGTGGGAGGTCAAACTCCTATCACCTTCGACCGCTTTATCCGAGGAGTCATCGTTTTGCTTATGGTTGGCGGCTTCTGTGCCTTGCTCTATTACCTGAGTGGTGTCCTGATTCCCTTCTTTGTCGCCTGGGTAGCAGCCTACCTACTCTATCCCCTGGTCAATTTCCTGCAGAAGCGTTGCCACAATCGTCCGATTGCCATTACGCTCACCCTGTTGCTCACCTTTGGTACCATCGGCGGCTTCTTCTACCTGGTTGTTCCACCCATGATTTCCGAACTGGGTCACCTCAAGGACGTGGCACTCGACTACATCCAGCGCGGTGCCGACAACACGACCATCCCCGCCCCCATGCAGCACTTTCTGCAAAAGCATGCCAACGAATACCAGGTCGAAAACCTCCTGCAGCAGAAGGACATCATCAGTGCCATCAAGAACACGGTGCCGAAGATGTGGGCCGTACTTTGGAGTACGGCGGGCATTATCATCAACCTCGCCGCATCGCTCATTGCCCTGCTCTACCTGCTCTTTTTGCTGACTGACTACGAAAAGTATGCCAACGGCTGGATACACTTTGTACCCGAAGGCAACCGCAAATTTGCGGTACAACTTGTGGCTGACATCGAACACTACATGGCTGGCTACTTCCGGGGACAGGCATTGGTTGCACTGAGCAACTGCGTCATGTTCTCCATTGGTTTCATGCTCATCGGTTTCCCCATGCCGATTGGTTTGGGGTGCCTCATCGGCGTCATCAGCTTCGTTCCCTACCTGCAAGTAGCAGGCTTTATTCCTGCCACATTGCTCGCACTTCTCCATGCTGCTGAAACGGGCGAAAACTTCTGGTGGTTGCTTTGTCTGGTTTTACTGGTCTACATCGTGGTTCAAATATTACAAGACACCATCTTCACCCCGCGCATCATGGGAAAGATCATGGGATTGCGCCCCGCCATCATCCTGCTCGCCCTTTCGGTATGGGGCTATGCCTTTGGCATCATCGGACTAATTTTGGCCCTTCCCGTTACGACGCTACTCATTACTTATTATAGGAGATACGTCATCGGCACCGAGAAGCCGATCGCCGAACACCTCGACGAGGAAGCGGTAAAGGCTGAAAAGGAAGCGGGTATCTATGTGGAGGAACCACCCCACGTCAGCCCCAACGAATTATTGTCCAAACACCTGGAGAACATGGCTACAGCCACATTCAAGAAAGGCGAAAACAACCCAAAGGACAAAGATTTTCGAGGAAAATCAAAAAAAGATGACGAATAATTTGGCAGTTCTGACACAAGTCACTACCTTTGCACTCGCTTAACAGCAATACAGGTTTGATTCGCTAGCTCAGCTGGTAGAGCACAACACTTTTAATGTTGGGGTCTTGGGTTCGAACCCCAAGCGAATCACCACAAAAAGGTCTTCAGCAATGAAGACCTTTTTTGTTTTCATACATGCAGCCCCTCCCCGCTCAACAGAGACTCCACTCTTACTGAAAACAGGAAGGGGTGATTACCATAATACGATGAAAACTGAACACAAAAGAGCGGAACAGACCACAACCAGTTATTTAAAGCTGGTTCTATTAATTATCAGTTGATGAGTTGAAGGCGAAAGGGGGTAGGTTGAAAGTCATTGGCTTGATGAATAAACCTTCAAACTCCTAAACTCCCGAACTGTAATTAATAGAACAGCCCTTCACATAAAGCGACACCCCATCGAAGAAACATTAAGTCCTATAGAACGCCGCAACCAACTCCCCCTTTCCTTCCGCAAAACCCTTCTTCATACGAAGAGGCCTTTTGCACGTTAACAGAAATACAATTGTCACCCTAAAAGGAGTTCTGCGTCTTATCAGAAACGCATTTAGCTTCCTAAAAGGGTTTCTGCGTCTTGTCAGAAACGCATTTACCAACCTAAAAGGGTTTCTGCGCCCTGTCAGAAACGCATTTAGCATCCTAAAAGGGTTTCTGCGCATTGTCAGAAACGCATTTAGCACCTTAAAAGGATTTCTGCGCATTAGCAGAAACCTTTATTTGATTGAATGAAGACTTTCGCCCGTCAGAGAAACGATAATTCTTACACAAAACGTATTTTTGCCCGCAAACAAGAAACTTTTAATATGAAGAGAAATACATCCATCCAGCAATCCCTAAACAGTGAAAAGAAAACCTCTAAGCCAAACTGGTTGGGGAAATTCCTCAAAGGCTTCGTTCCGATTTTAACCCACCCCATCTATGCGATTCCTCTCTTTCTATTGATAGCCTGCACCTTCGCAGGCGAGATCATAAGCAAAGCAGGATGGGCAAAAGCAGTTAAAACGGAAGTAAGCCACGTTATGTTTTCGCTTGCAGCGATAGGATGCTACCTGTTTTTAACCGTTCGACTCGTGCGTTTAGCCGTCGATTGCTGGGTTCCCGAAAAGACGAGTTATTTCATTACAGGAATGATACTCTTTACCTTGCTTGTACTCAGTGCGCTGCTTGTACTGTCTCTCTATGCTTTAGATACCACTGTCTGTTTCGACAGCGTCATCCAGGCATGGCATGCACGAAGCCAATAACCGAAAAGACAACACCCTGCTTTTTACTTGAGTACTTCGTTGTCTAAGTAACCAACTAAAAAAAACGTGCGTCACTCGCTGTGGGGGAGTGACGCACGTTTGTGTATCATCAAGACAGGTCGTCAACCCACCTGTCTGTTCTATTTCAAAAAGCTACCGCAGGAAGCTTTATCTTACCGAGTCATCCCACACCATTTGGTTATAGTCGGTCAGATTCTTACAACCGAAGAAGCAGGAAGCGTAATACTGCAGCTTCGTAAATTCGGAAGGATAGAGGCGACGTTCATAGAGATGAGCCTTTACGGGCTTTCCATTCACCTCGATAGTTGTATAGGGTGATTCGCCCGTTACGTTCCGACATTCCTCGAAGGCACTCTGTACATTGGTCAATCCCCGATTATGGTCGAAGAGGGCATGGGGAATAGACTGCAAGCCCGTACAACCTTCAAAAATGCCTTGAATGCGAGCCAGGTTGTTATTATGACGGAAGACACCAGCCGGAATGGCTTTTAAAGCTGTACAACCTTTGAAAGCATACGACATGTCTTCAGCTGACGCACAAGCTGCAAAGAGATTCTCGGGAAGGGTCTGAAGACTGCTGCAGCCCTCAAACACACCACCGCCACCTCGGTAACCGCCTTCGATGTCCGTCCAGCGGTCCTGTCCAAACCAGCTCGCATACTTGCAATTGGCAAAGAGGTCGGCTGGAACGGTCTGCAACGCCTTGCACCCCTTGAACGTACCTCGGAAGTTGCGGGCCTGGGGAGTATGAGCAAAGAGTCCAGCAGGCAATTGCTTAACCTGTTCACACCCCGCAAAGGCAAACCTGAAGTTGGTCGCCTGCACCGTATGGTCAAATAAGCCTGAGGGGATGGACTGCAGCTGTCCGCACTGGGCGAAGGTATAACTAAAGGAAGTGGCGTTCGTTGTATACTTAAACAGGTCCTTCGGAATGCTCTTGAGCTTTTTGCAACCGCTAAAGGTGTTATCAAAGCTGGTGGCACGAACCGCATACTTAAAGAAATCTGCAGGAATACGCTCAATGTTTGTATCACTGAAGCTACCGCCGTAAGGATCAACACCAAAGTGCTCTACCGAGGCAAAACCACCTTCGGTATCGGGAGCAACCGAACTCAAACTGGTGAATCCACCCAAGTCAATATGCTTCAACCCCGTTACTCCCCATTGAGTAATGGCAACGAGGGTGTTTTGCATATGGGACAAGGGCGCATAAGCCTCAGGAGAAAGAGATTCCACAATGCCAGAAAAGCGAACAGTGTAGTTGGTAGCCTTGCTCACACGGTACTGATGCTTAATCATTTCGAGCCCACTTGCAATCTGTTCGGAACTTCCGTCACCCCAATTGACGGTACCTTGCACCACGTTGCCGAATGGCAAGATAACGGTAAACTGGTTGGCGGGATTGGCACTGACGGTCATCACGAGGTCATGTTTGCTTTCAAAAGCCGCTGTCGAAACTACCTTCTCCTGGTAGTTGCCGTAAGAAACATCTTTATTGGGAGCTCCCAGTACATAAAGATAGTAGGTCGTGCTGGGACTCAAGCCGTCAAACGACAGGGTGAAATCGCGCGTACCCTCCGCCAAGGGAAATTGACCCACCCGGTCGTCTTTGTCCACGCTATATCCCTCCAAGAATTTGACAACTTCCCCCTCACCGTAGAGTTTCTTGCGAGACAAACCATAGAAGACATACTGGACAGCCCCGTTAGTCGTATAGCGGTATTGCAGGCTGTTGATGGTGGCTTTTTCTTCAACCAGTTCATAAACGGCACCGCGATCTTGAACCACCTTGACGGTAGCCAGCAGAGAATCTCTGTGGGTTTTGAACTGAACGTAATTGACTCGCTCCTGGTCTGTATAATTGACAGACGCTTCGAACTCTACAGACCAGTTGTCCATGTTTGTCAGCTTGACAAAACACTCAGCGTCTTCCTCGGGAATAACCTCCACCACAGGCAAGTTTTCCAAATTCGTTTGATAAGAGAAGAATTGGATCCTGCTCGGTTTTGAACTTAATCTCAACTCGTTCTCCTCAAGCCTGACGTAAGGAGGCTGACCGTCGTTGGTCTGATCGGAAACCTCGATGTGCGTACTGTCATTCACTTCAGGAGTAGGAGGTCTGACGTCTCCATCATCATCACGCCCCAACGGCTCTTCCGTACAAGCTGCCAGCAATGTCCAGCAGCATACACTTAAATAAAGCAAGAATCGTTTCATAACAATCACTGAAAGGTTGAAATAAAAATTGCAAGATCTCAACAAGTAACCCTGCTTTTGCAAAAATAAATATCAAATACTACATAACTCTATATTGCCGTTAAGAAAATACGAACAATTAGCCGATACTACTGAAAACCGTAGGAGATGTCCGTTTTTTTGACTGCAAGCCACCAAGACACACAAGAGCGGTTTCGTGGGGATGTCTGAGCATCGGATTTCGTCACGACCTCTACATTTCGATGAAATCGCTCTGGAACGACCGACAGAAAGAAACGCGGCACAAGCGGCACAACTAATTTTTTTCGTACTTTTGCCGCGTTTACAAACCGTATTTTTGACACACGTCCTCTTACCCTTCGGGCAGGAGGACGTAGTCAGCATGAAAGTAGAATTTAAACCCAATGGACGATTATCACGCGGAAACAGACGTTTGGATGTAACCCCGACGGCAGGCTCAACGGTTTCAAGAACCCATGCTCGCACCGGGGACACCACAAACGCTGTGCAAACTACATGTTGCCGCCCACGCTGCGATAAACACCAACAAAGGCCTGACCGGTTATGCGTACTTATTGGAATTACAACAAAGCCTTGCGCACGGTGGAGGAATGGGAACCCGATTGCTGGGTGCAAGTTACCTGCCCTACCCCCGACGACGAAGAGTTTCTCATCAACGAGCTCAAAATCCCCGATTACTTCTTAGACGACATTCGAGATAAGGATGAACGTTCGCGCTACGAATACGACGAAGGATGGTCGCTCATCATTCTGCGTATCCCTTATGTAAAAGAGGTTGCGTCACGTACCCCCCACACAACCATCCCGATGGGTATTATTCTCAACAAGGGGATTTGTGTGACGGTATGTAACTACGAAACGAACATGATGATTGACTTCGTTTCGTACCAACAAAAACGCAATCAAGGTTTTACGGACTCTGTAGACCTGGTGTTCCGCCTGTTTCTCTCGTCGGCCGTATGGTACCTGAAACGCCTGAAACAAATCAATGTGCTGATCGAAGAGGCGAAACGCAACCTGGACCGACAGATTGACAACGAAGACTTAATTGGGTTATCCAGACTGCAAGACAGCCTCACGTACTTTATTACGTCGATTCGTGGCAACGAGACGCTACTATCGAAGCTGAAGTTTAAACTACCCGTCGACGAACTCGATGCCGACTTGATCGAAGATGTAAACATCGAGATGAATCAGGCCCGCGAAACGACCAACATCTATACAAACATCTTGGACTCGACTATGGAGACCTACGCCAGCATTATCAACAACAACATGGCGAGCGTGATGAAGCAGATGACTTCTGTCTCCATTATCCTGATGTTCCCGACGTTGATAGCCAGTATCTTTGGTATGAACCTCGTCAGCGGATTGGAAGACAACTGGTGGGGATTCCCCATTGTCATCATCCTTTCGATTGTCATCACGGGACTGTTCTACGGGCTGTTCCGACTGAAAACATGGATTTAAATTGAGCTGTGTAGCGACAACAAACACAATCAGCGGGGTGTTCAAAACGACGCATTTCTATGATACCATCCTTTTGAATATCTACTTAACAAAAGAAATATTTGGCAGTAAGAAGAAAAATAACTTCATTTGCCTACCTAAATTATAAACACTATCGGGAAGCGGAAACCTTGTCACCCACACATTTTCCTGTAAGCTTTCGAACGTGACACGCCTTTCCCTTCAAACGAACAGGGTAGCAGCCTTTTTCGAAAGGCGAAACCCAGCCCATCATTTCATTCGCACTGATCCCAAATCAATTATGGACGAAATCAAAAACACTACGGAAGTGGACGAAACCATCGTAAGTACTCCGAATGTAGAAGAAAACGCAACCGAAAACCAAACGCTTGCCGAAATGCCTGAACCTACAGATAAGGCAGGTGTGATTGCCCAACTGAAGGAAATCGTTTACAATAACGGTGAGGTCGAACGAGGACGACTCGAACGACTCAAAATGCTCTACTACCGTTTCCAAAACGCTGACGTAGTGGCTGCACGCGAACAATTTATTGCCAACGGCGGTGCGGCTGAAGACTTTATACCCGCTCCTGATGCTGACGAGGAGAACTTTAAGGCACAATATGCCTTGGTACGCGAACTCCGCCAAAAGGCAGCTGAAGAACTCGAACAGCAAAAGCAGGAGAACTTGAAGCGTAAGCTCGAAATCATCGAACGCATCAAGACGCTTGCCAATTCACCCGAAGAGGCTGACAAAGGCTACGACGAAGTGAAGCAACTCCAGACGGAATGGAAGGAGATTAAACTGGTACCGGCTGAAAACGCTACGGAACTGTGGAAAAATTACCAGCTCTACGTAGAACAGTACTACGACCAGCTTCGCCTTAACCACGAAATGCGTGCCTATGACTTCAAGAAGAACCTGGAGATTAAGACGCACCTTTGCGAAGCAGCTGAAAAGTTGGCTGAGGTTGACGATGTGATTTCTGCTTTCCACCAACTCCAAAACTTGCACCAGGAATACCGTGAGACGGGTCCCGTAGCGAAGGAATTGCGCGAAGAACTCTGGAAGCGTTTTAAAGATGCCTCTACGGTCATCAACAAGCGTCACCAAGATCACTTCGAAAGCTTGAAAGCGCGCGACGAGGAAAACTTGTTGAAGAAGACGGAACTCTGCCAGAAGGTAGAAGCAATCGAACTCGATAAGCTGACTACGCGCAGCCAGTGGGAAAACGTGGCAAAAGAAGTAATGGGACTTCAGGCTGAATGGAAGAGCATCGGTTTTGCTCCCCGTAAGGTGAACACGGAAATCTACGAACGCTTCCGCATGGCTTGCGACCGCTTCTTCCAAGCACGTACTGCCTTTAATAAGGTACAACGCGAACGTCAGGATGCGAACATTGAGGTTAAGAAGGCTTTGATCGAAAAGGCTGAAGCACTCAAGGAAAGCACGGACTGGGGAAGCACGACCACGAAGCTGGTGGAATTGCAAAAGGAATGGAAGGCTACGCCTGCCGTTCACGGTAAACTGTCTGAATCACTGTGGAAGCGATTCAACACGGCATGCAACTACTTCTTCGACCGCAAGAACGAAGCGAACAAGGGGGTAAAGCAAGAGGAACAGGCTAACCTCGAACTCAAAAAGGCTGTACTCGCTGAGTTGGAGAAGCTGGTTGAAACTCCGGCTGACAACCAACTGCAGGCTGTGCGCGACCTTCAGAACCGTTGGGGCGAAATCGGTCACGTACCCTTCAATAAGAAGGAGAAGATGTACCGCCGCTACCGCGAGCTCTGCGACAAAATTTACGATGCCTTGCATGAATCTGCCGGTCGTCGCCGCATGGACAACTTCCGCAAGAACATGGCAGAGAAGGGCGGTAACGAACTGACACGCGAACGTGCCAAGTTGCAAGCTGCCTACGACGCTAAGAAGCAGGATATCCAAAACTACGAGACCAACCTCAGCTTCTTCCGTGCCAGCTCGAAGAAGGGTAACTCTCTTGTGTCGGACATTGAAAAGAAAATTGAGCGACTCAAGGAGGACCTTCAAGAAATCAGCGCGAAAATGAAGGCTATCAACGAACAAATCAAAGCTGAAGAAGGTAAATAAAGATTAGTTGATCACTCGCTTTTATTAATCATCTGTCTATGTATAAGTTTCTCTTCATCCTGCTCTATGCACTCTGCTTCGGTAGCACCATGACACAGGCTCAACGCTGGACATGGTCTGTTACAGCTGAAGCTTCGCTGGACAAGCCTAAGAATGCACACGGTGTTTTCACCAGTAACTACAAGCCTCGATGGGGCGGTAGTCTCGGTGTCAAGACAACTTGTGCACTGGGAGAAAATGCAAGCCACTGGTTTGGCGAAGCCTCCCTGCTTTTGGCTAACCGAGGATGGATTGACCGCAACTTTGCTGTAGGAGACGACAAACAAACTGACTGGAAGCTGAAAGCAAACTACCTTGAACTACCGTTGCGTTTGGGCTACCGTTTTGCATATAACGAACGGATGGCATTCAAACTCTATGCCGGTCCTTATGTAGCAGTAGGACTTTGGGGTGGCGACAAAGCAGGATCGATGACCAATCACGATTTGTTCACAGCCGATAAGTACAAACGGTTTGACTGGGGACTGAGTGGTTACGGTTCCATCGTCTACCAGCGATGGGAAATCGGTTTAGGCTACAGTGCTGCACTCTCCAATCCGGCGGGTGACAGTTGGAAACTGATGAAGGCGAAAGACAAACGAATCATCCTCTCACTCTCATATTGTCTGAACTAAGGGCAGACACTACTTAGGCAATGGAAAGGAAACACCCCGCGCGTTTTCCCTTTCCATTGCTTTCATTCTCAAAGGGCAGGCCGTTTCGACACGGGCACACCGTTCGCCAGCCTGCGACTCTACTGTATATCAATCACTTTCAATACACATTTTATCATGGCTAAGAAAGCTCTTCTTATGATTCTTGATGGTTGGGGCATCGGTAAGCACAACCACGGTGACGTTATCTACGAAACTCCGACTCCGTTTATGGATCACCTCAACGCAACGTATCCTCACTCAGAACTGCTCGCTTCGGGTGAAAACGTAGGTTTGCCCGACGGACAGATGGGTAACTCAGAGGTAGGTCACCTCAACATTGGTGCAGGTCGCATCGTTTACCAGGACTTGGTAAAAATCAACCGTGCTTGCGCTGACGGCTCTATCCTCCAGAACCCCGAAGTGGTTTCTGCATACGAATATGCCAAGAAGAATGGCAAGGGCCTTCACCTCATGGGTCTGACCTCTACGGGCGGTGTGCACTCTTCACTCGATCACCTCTTCAAGCTCGTTGAAATTGCTAAGGAATATGGCGTAGCTGACAAGACGTTTGTACACTGCTTCATGGACGGCCGTGATACGGACCCCAAGAGTGGTAAGGGCTTCATCGAAGATCTTCAGAAAGTCTGTGACGCTAACGGTGCACACATTGCTTCTATCATCGGACGCTTCTATGCAATGGATCGTGATAAGCGTTGGAACCGCGTCAAGGTGGCTTATGATCAGCTCGTAGAAGGCAAGGGACGCGCCGTGACAAACATGGCTGAAGGCGTACAGAGCTGCTACGACTCTGACTCTGAGGAGCACAAGAACACGGACGAATTCATGGAACCGCTCGTTAATGCAAACGTAGACGGACGCATCCAGGAAGGCGACGTGGTTATCTTCTTCAATTACCGTAACGACCGTGCAAAGGAGCTGACCGTGGTACTCACGCAGCAGGATATGCCCGAAGAAGGTATGCACACCATTCCCGGTCTGCAGTTCTACTGCATGACTCCGTACGATGCTTCGTTCCAGGGTGTACACATCCTCTTCCCCAAAGAAAACGTGCAGAACACGCTCGGCGAATACCTCGCTAGCAAGGGCTTGAAGCAGCTTCACACGGCTGAAACGGAAAAGTATGCTCACGTAACCTTCTTCTTCAACGGTGGTCGCGAGACTCCGTACGAGGGTGAGGAACGTATCCTCGTAGCTTCTCCCAAGGTTGCAACCTATGACCTCAAGCCCGAAATGTCTGCTTTCGAAGTGAAGGACAAACTCGTTGCCGCTATCAAGGAAGATAAGTATGACTTTATCGTTGTGAACTTCGCAAACGGTGATATGGTAGGCCACACGGGTATCTACGCTGCTATCGAAAAGGCAGTGAAAGCTGTTGACGCTTGTGTGAACGAGGTCGTAACGGCTGCCAACGAAACGGGTTACGAAACCATCATCATTGCAGACCACGGCAATGCTGACAACGCCATCAACGAAGACGGTTCGGCTAACACGGCTCACTCGCTCAACCCCGTTCCCTTCATCTACGTAACGGAAAACAAGCAGGCTAAGGTACAGAACGGTGTACTGGCAGACGTAGCTCCTTCGATTCTCCACATCATGGGTCTCGAACAGCCTGCCGACATGACGGGTAAGAACCTGATTGAGGACTAAACTCCCTGTTCACTACCTCGTCTGAACATCTATATTTAATCAAAGAGGACGTCTCCCCATAGGAAACGTCCTCTTTCTTTTATAGGAATGCGTTCAAAAAAACAGCCCCAAGCTGTTACAAATCTGCACTCTGTGCGTTATCTAATCAAACAACCTTCAGTTCTGATGGCTCAACCTACTGACAAAAATCCGCTTCTCGCTGCCTTCGAAAGGTTGCATAAAGGCTTGGTTCGCATGGCTACCGGCCTGACGGGAAACACGGACGATGCAAAAGATGCGCTGCAGGATGCCTTTGTCAAGCTGTGGAACAAAAGCGACGGACTGCAAAACAGGGACGAAGCGGCTGCACTGCTCACGGTGGCAGTACGTAACCTCAGCATAGACCGCGTGAGACGAAGGCTGGCTTCACCTGAAGTGGAATGGGACGATCACTGCGACGACACCTCACCCGAACCGACAGACGAAAACGAAGTGGAGGAAAAGTACCGCGAAGTCATGCAGATTGTAGCGGAACGACTCACTCCACTACAACAGGAAATCCTGCATCTGCGCGACGGCGAGAATATGCCCTACGATGAAATTGCACAACGGCTCGACATGCAGAGTACAGCCGTCCGCATGCAACTCTCAAGGGCAAGAAAAATAGTCCGCGACCTGTACCACGAACACCATGCACGATAGTTTTCCACATCTTTCGTATCAGCATACATCCCTAACGATTCCAGATTATGAAAAAGTCAAACACTCAACTCACCCCCGAAGAAGCCTTACGGTTGGCAGACCGCTACTTTGAAGCGCAAACTTCAGAAGAAGAAGAGGAACGACTCAGAGACTTCCTTCTGACAGCCGAAAATGCTGATAGCCGATTCAACGATGTACGAGCTGTCATGGGTGTTGCACTTTGCCCTCCCCATGCAGTCACCGTCTCTAAGCATAAACATCAACACAAACGCATTCACACCAGTTTCTCTGTCCTAGTCAAGCACACGGCTGTAGCGGCATCGTTTCTGCTGATAGCGGGAGTAGCTACAACAAGTTACCTTCACCATGAAAACAACCTTTGCATTGCCTACATCAACGGACAAAAGGTTACAGACCACAAACGGGTGGAAAAAGCCATGCACGATGTACTACAGCAAATGGATATGCCTCACGACCATACTTCACCCATCGAAGAACAAATGTCAAACATGTTCGAACCGCTCGAATAAGCGGTGCTCCAGAATCTGATAATTCTATTTGGTATGAAATATAAACACACGCTCCTTCCCCTGCTCTTCTACCTCTGCAGTCTGCCACTCATGGCGCAGAAGCACTTGCAGGTGGGACATTTCTTTGGCAGCGACTACGGTAAGCAGAAGGAAGCAACCGAAATCCTGATGAAGGGCAAACGACTAAAACCATACAACCTGATGCTCTTCCGCAGTTTGACATTGCCCACACAATCTATTAACATAGCCGAAATAGAAAAGGCTGTGACAGCTGACGGCAGCAAAGCCATAGACAAGGAGACTGGCCGAAAAGGGAAACGACTCTACTACGGATTCTTCCAGCTACAGCCTCTCAAAGGACTGAACTGCTACCTCTTTTATCGAAATAACTCGCTCAACCCAGCCAACTCACGCAAAGCCAACATCACACTCATCTACATGGAGGGCAAAGCCTCACTCGACGAACTGAAAAAATCGTTTGCACGGTAACATCCTCTCACTTTCATTCCTTTTTCTAATTTCATGTTCTACAAAATCTCCTTTTTAGTTATGAAATCGATTCTCCTCTCATTGCTGACCGCCGTTTCTTTTCCAGCTGCAGCACCCCTCTTTGCGCAAACAGTAACCAATAATTCAAACAACACCCCAACCATCACTCAAAGCGCAGTGTCCACTCCCAACGACACCATTGTAAAAGTCATACGTCCCGACAGCGTCATCGTAACCGAAAGCGATTCGGTCACGCACATCACGATTCGCGGCAAGGAAGACAATCCCGACTATCTGTTCGACCTCGATGTACAAACAGGCAAGAACCAGCTCACCACAATGCACGAACGCGCCACACGCTGGGACTTCTCTTTATCGTTGAATAAGAAAGGCTCTGGTAAGGAGAGCCGAACGATGTTGACCTTTGGTGGTTTTCACTTCGGATTTGTCAATGCGCTTAACGCACCGAAAGGAATGAAGATTGACATGGCTTCGTCTTACGAAATAGGATTTCAAGGTCCCGGCTACTGCGTCAAAACCAACAATCGCAAACATCACTTCAGTGTGGGATTGGGCTTCAACTGGCGCAATTTCCGTATGACCGGACGCACGCGCTTCCTGCAAACTCCCAATGGCAGTCTCATCACTTCTCCCTATCCGCAAAACACCACTGACATCAAGAGTTCACGCATCAAGCTTTTCAGTCTGACCGTCCCCTTCGGCTTCACCTTTGGTCTGGCAAAGGATTGGGAGGCTCAAGTGGCTACCATTCTCAACTTCAATACCTTTGCTTCAGTCGAATCTCGTTACAGCATACTTGAAACCAATACGGAAACAGGCGAAAGCTTTACACGCCGTGTAAAGGATCACAGCAACAACGTACATCAGAAGCCCGTCTCGGTTGACTTCATGGCTTCGCTCAGATGGCGTATGCTGGGCGTTTATGCAAAGTACAGTCCATGCAAAGTGCTGAACCCGGAGTTCGGTCCCTCATTTACGCCCGTGTCCGTCGGCTTCACAATCTGGTACTAAAGCAGTTCATACAATTATTATCGCCCCTATATTTTTGAGCTATAACCTTTTAGGGTTGTTTCCTATTGCAGGAGGCAACCCTAAAAGGTTATTATTGTTTCGTCCATACTTCATGGATTGAAGTAGACTTGAATAAAGAGAACTGCAAACGGTAAATCCTACAGCTTGAAACAGAAAATAGGTTCATCTTCTACTTTGCCTAACTCTTCGTCAGCGAATGAAGAGGAGAATCAAACTTTTGCTACCTTTGCTCACGATTCAATTCAGAGGGAATGCCGTCCCTCAAGCAACACAATAAACGTCTCGAATGGAACAATCAACAAACGCTTTTAATGTATTGGCAGAAAAGCCCGTTGCCCCGCTCTTGTGGCAATATGCAGTCCCTGCTATCGTCGCTATGGCGGCTTCATCAGTCTATAATGTCATTGATGGCATCTTTATCGGACAGGGTGTCGGCCCTGAAGCCATCATGGGATTGGCACTCACAGCTCCCCTCATGTCATTGACCGCTGCCTTTGGTGCTATGGTTGGTGTAGGTGCGGCTACATTGATGAGCGTTAAGTTGGGCCAGAAGGATTACGGCACAGCGCAAAAGATTCTGGGCAACGTGGTGTTGATGAATTTGACCATGGGCGTGTTGCTGGGCATCGTATTACTTGTCTTTATCGACCCCATTCTGCGTTTCTTCGGAGCCAGCGAAGTCACTTTACCCTATGCACGTAGCTTTATGCACGTGATTCTTCTGGGTAATGTCATCACGCATCTCTACTTCGGACTCAACGCCATGCTCCGTTCGACGAACCGTCCGCAAAAGGCTATGTATGCCACCTTCGGCACGGTGATACTCAACTGCATCTTAGCTCCCATCTTTATCTTCGTGTGGGACTGGGGCATTGAAGGAGCCGCTCTGGCCACCGTACTTGCGCAGGTCGTAATGTTGGGCTGGCAGTTCCGCCTTTTTATGAATCCCAAAGATTTGGTTCACCTGGATCGACAAACCTTAGGCTTTGATGGGCGCATCGTACGCGAGTCCCTACTCGTCGGTTTGCCCCAGTTTCTCATTAACCTATGTGCCTGTCTTGTAGCAGCGATGATGACGCGCAGCCTGACGACGTATGGCGGAGACATGGCAGTGGGAGCTTTTGGCATTTGCAACCGCTTGATTCTCTTTATCGTGATGGTAGTCATCGGACTGAACCAAGGCATGCAACCCATTGCCGGCTACAACTTCGGTGCCAAACGCTATGATCGTGTAATCGAGGTGCTCAAACTCGCCTTGATTGGCGGCAGCCTCATCACCCTGTTAGGATTTATCGTGGGCACCTTCTTCTCGACTCCGATTGTCACACTCTTTGCCAAAGATTCTCCTGAACTGATTGCCATGGCTGCCCATGCGCTGGAATGCCTGGTCATGATGTTTCCTATTGTGGGCATACAGATTGTTTCGACAGCTTTCTTCCAAAGTATCGGCTACGCGGGAAAGAGTATTTTTCTTTCGCTCACCCGTCAGTTGATCTTCTTGGTGCCCGCTATTTTAATTCTCCCCCACGTGTTTTCCGACCCGCTTGAAGGTTTGTGGCACGCGGCACCTGTTGCCGACGGACTGGCTTCCATCCTAGCGATAACCCTCCTGACAATGCAGGTCAAGAAATTTAAAGCGAATACGAGTGCGATGGGGTAAAAAGCTCTCCCTCCTTCGCCTCAACTAACCTCGGATAATAACCTCATTAAAATCCCCCCAACCTATGACTAATCCCTATGTAATCAATATCGGCCGTTCGCTCGGAAGCGGCGGTCGTGCCATCGGACATTGGCTTGCCCAGGATTTAGACATTGCTTACTATGACCGTGAGATTCTACTCCTCGCTGCTAAAGAAAGTGGATTCTGTCCCGAAATCTTCGAACGCAGTGACGAAAAGAACAACTTCTTCCGCACCTTGGGAAACATCATCCCCTTTGTAGGAGGCGGCGATACGTTCTATCATAATGAATTGTCCAACGAGAACCTCTTCCGCATTCAAAGTGATGCCATCCGTAAAGCGGCATCAGAACATTCGTGCATCTTTATTGGCCGTTGTGCGGACTATGTGTTACGCGATCATCCGCGTTGTGTCAATGTCTTTATCACAGCCAATCGCGAAGACCGCATCCGCCGCATCTGCGAACACTTAGGCTGTAACGAACAAGAGGCGATTGAGAAAATGGAAAAAGGAGACCGCGAACGTGCGGACTTCTATAACTTCTATAGTTCGGGCACTTGGGGAGCAGCCAGTACCTACCATCTCTGCATCAACTCTTCGGTGCTTGGCATCGAGGCTACGGCCGCTTTTATCAAAGACTTTGTCATCAAGAAGTTGGGACGCTAACAGACTCTAAAGCAAGCTATTCCACAGAAGAGTGATTTCCAGAGGAAAGGGGGGCAACCATTCGAAAACTCCACAAAAAAGCTCCCCACCCCTGTTAACACAACTGCCCACGCTGTTTGGGACAGCTCACACCTCATACACACAACTAAACATTATCGCCTTATGCAAAAGACACTCATTCTTCTCTTTACATTGCTATTGGCATGTACCTCTACCGTTTCTGCTCAATTAAGCCAACAAGTGAAACGTAGCCGTTCGGTATTTCTCTATCCTGAATTTCAAGATGCCAAGATACGCCAGTCGTTTGGCAGAAAAGTAGAAGCCAAGGCTAACATCTACCTCAAGGATGCCTCCTTGGTGTATATGGAAAACGGCAAAATCATGCGTGCTTTCACAAAGGGCATCTTCGGTGTAACCTTTGGAGACAGCGTGGAATTTGTAAAGGTTGACTCTGTCATGGCACGCGTAGTAGCAAAGAAAGATTACAACTACCTGCTCTGCAAAACAACCGTCAACATGACGCGCTACCGCGAAGAAGAAAGCGGAGGAGCGGGTATGGACTTCTTTGAAATGTCGGACTTCAATGTATTCATGAACATGAACGAAGACAAACGTGACGATGACCTCGGCATCCCCTTGATGGACAAATACTATTTCAGCATTCAGGGAACAATTATTCCTGCCAATGAGTCGGACTTCAAGCCCTTTGTACGCAAAGAAAAACAAGCAGATTTCAAGGAACTGATGAAGGATCGTTTCTGGAGTTGGAAAGACCCGAAGTCGCTGGTTCAACTGCTGGAATACTTATAAACAAGCGGGCTATTCGCTCCCCAAGCGAGTTATTTACTGTTCGTATCATCCATTCCTCTCGACCTTTCTACTCTTTTTCTTCTCATGCAAAACTCTCCGATTTCTCCTCAACCTTCTGCTCCACGTCCCAACAGTCTGTATGCTTGGTTTTTGGCTTCCCGTCCGAAAACGCTGACTGCCGCTCTTATCCCGGTGCTCACAGCTACAGCTTTGGCTTATGCTGAAGGAGGAGCACAAGGGAAGCCTGCCCTGCTTTGCTGCCTCTTTGCAGCCTTCATGCAGATTGCGGCCAACTTTATTAACGACCTCTTTGACTTCCGTAAGGGGAGTGACCGCGAAGACCGACTGGGTCCCGAACGTGCTTGTGCACAGGGATGGATTACCCCACAGGCAATGCAACGAGGAATCTTTGTCACTTTGCTAGCCGCCTGCGCAACTGGTTGCGGATTGCTACCCTATGGCGGTATGGTTTTGATTGGATTGGGCTTGGCATGTGTAGTCTTTGCTTTTCTCTACACGACCCTACTCTCCTACAATGGTTGTGGCGACCTGCTGGTATGGGTCTTCTTTGGCTTCGTGCCCGTTTGCGGCACCTACTACGTACAAACGGGTACCCTTACCCCATCCGTCTGGTGGTTGGCAGCAGCTTGTGGACTGGTAACCGACACCCTTTTGGTACTCAATAACTACCGCGACCGTGAGCAAGACCTCCTCAGCGGCAAACGTACCCTCATTGTCGTGTGGGGTGAAAAGTTTGGTTCGCTTTTCTATCTGCTACAAGGCATAGCAGGCTATATCGCTGTGGCTATGATAGCTCTTTACGGACATCTATGGGTAGCCATCTTGCCCTTATTTTACCTCTTGCCTCATTACCTTACCTGGCGCAAGATGGTACAAATCCATCAAGGGCGTGCGCTCAACCGCATCCTTGGTTTTACCTCACGCAACATGCTAACCTTTGCCCTCTTAGTGGTTATTGCTTTCCTGCTTGAGGGGTTGGGTTATTAAAAAGCTTTTGGAAAAGGGAGTTTCAGCGTAGTGAAACTCCCTTTTCTTATCAAGAAATAAGTACTTTTGTTGCGAATATTCAACAGGATCACAGCCACAAAACCTGCTTGTTCCCATAAAGAAGCTAAACACGGCTGTGATTCCTTCTCCAATCTTTCCATTTGCTTCTCATTTATCAAGCAACCTATCGATTTATTCTTATGAGTAAACAAAAGAAAAACAAGTCACGCGCTACATTGGTAATGGCATTGCCTCTTGCCGTAGCGGGTTTGACCTTTGGTAACCAAACTGCTCAAGCTCTCCCGCTGGCGGCAGGCATTACCCAGCAGCAAGACGCTGTCAATCACCCCATCAGCAAAGCTGAAAAGATCAATCCTACGACAGTAGAAATTACCTATGCAGACGGCAAACGCCTGACAATGGATTTCTACGGCGAAAACATCTTCCGCCTTTTCCGTGACGACAAAGGCGGCATCGTTCGCGACCCACAGGCCACCCCTCCTGCAACTATTCTGGCCAATTCAGCACGTCGCGCTACAATGGGAGTAGACGTTCAAACAGACAATGCAACCATCCAAATTGCAACTGATAAAATCTGTGTGAGTTTAGACAAGCGTAACGGCTTGATGACTGTCACCAACAAGCGCACGGGCAAAGCTGTTATCGAAAGTGTTGCTCCTGTTGCCTTCGACAAGAATGGAACTACCCTGACATTTAAGGCTCGTGACAACGAATATTTCTACGGCGGTGGCGTGCAAAACGGACGCTTCTCACATAAGGGAAAGGCGATTGCCATTGAAAACACCAACAACTGGGTGGATGGTGGTGTTGCCTCACCGACTCCTTTCTATTGGAGTACGAAGGGCTACGGTCTGTTGTGGCATACGTTCAAGCCTGGCCGCTATGACTTCGGTGCAACCGAAGCAGGCAAGGTAATTCTTTCACACCAGGAAGCTTACCTCGACGCATTCATCATGGTCAATGAGAAACCCGTCGAACTGCTTAACGACTTCTACCAACTCACGGGTAATCCCGTATTGCTCCCCAAGTTTGGTTTCTATCAGGGTCACCTCAACGCTTACAACCGCGACTACTGGAAGGAAGATCCGAAGGGCTTCATGCTCTATGAAGACGGCAAACGTTACAACGAAAGCCAAAAAGACAATGGTGGTATCAAGGAAAGCCTAAACGGCGAGAAAAACAACTACCAGTTCTCTGCACGTGCTGCCATCGACCGTTACTTCAAGAACGACATGCCTCTCGGCTGGTTCCTCCCCAACGATGGTTACGGAGCAGGTTATGGCCAGACCTCCACACTCGACGGCAACATCCAAAACCTCAAGGAGTTTGGTGACTATGCCCGTTCGAAAGGTGTAGAAATTGGTCTTTGGACACAGAGTGACCTTCACCCGAAGGAAGGTATCGAGGCCTTGCTTCAACGTGACATTGTCAAGGAAGTACGCGATGCCGGAGTACGTGTACTCAAGACGGACGTAGCTTGGGTAGGTGCCGGCTACTCGTTCGGCCTTAACGGTGTGGCTGACGTAGGTGAAATCATGCCTTATTATGGTTCAAACGCCCGTCCCTTTATCATTTCACTCGACGGCTGGGCTGGTACACAGCGCTATGCCGGTATCTGGAGTGGTGACCAAACGGGTGGTGACTGGGAATATATCCGTTTCCACATCCCGACCTTCATCGGTTCTGGACTTTCAGGCCAGCCCAACATCACTTCGGATGTCGACGGTATCTTTGGTGGCAAAAACATGCCAGTCAATGTCCGTGAATTCCAGTGGAAGACCTTCACCCCGATGGAACTCAACATGGATGGTTGGGGTTCAAACCCGAAATATCCGGAAGTATTGGGTGAACCCGCTACCAGCATCAACCGCTCGTACTTGAAATTGAAGAGCGAACTCATGCCTTACACTTACACCATCGCACGCGAGGCTGTAGACGGCAAGCCGATGGTTCGCGCCATGTTCCTTGACTATCCCAACGACTATACGCTGGGCACAGCTACGCAATATCAGTTCCTCTTCGGTCCGAGCTTCCTCGTAGCGCCTATCTATAAGGACACGCAAATGGACAAGGAAGGCAATGACATCCGTAACGGTATCTACTTACCCGAAGGAAACTGGGTTGACTATTACAATGGCGATGTATACAGCGGCGGACGCATTATCAACAATTACGAAGCTCCCATCTGGAAACTTCCCGTATTTGTCAAGGCTGATGCAATCATCCCCATGACCAACCCCAACAACACACCGTCTGAAATCCGTAAGGACTACCGCGCTTACGAAATCTATGCTGCAGAAGGCACGCAATTTACGGAATACGACGACGACGGTAAGACTCAAGCCTACCTCAGTGGTCAAAGCATGCGTACAGCCCTAACTACACAAGTAGAAAAGGATAAACTGACCATCCAGGTAGAACCGGCTATCGGCAACTTTAGCGGCAACGAACTCAACAAGCTGACAGAGTTCCGCATCAACGTTACTGCTGCTCCCAAGAAGGTAGTTGCCAAGGTGGGTAAGAAGAGTATTAAGCTCCAGGAAGTGACTTCACTCGAAACCTTCGAAAAGGGAGAGAATGTTTACTTCTACCACGCTGCTCCCAACCTCAACCGCTTCTCAACACCAGGTTCTGAAGCTGCTAAGAAGGTCATCACCAAGAATGCACAATTGCTCGTCAAGTTGGCTAAGACCAACGTCAGCGAAAATGGTGTCAATGTGACGGTCAATGGCTTTACCTTTGCACCGGCTGACCGCTTGCGCACACAATCGGGTGCCCTTACGGCTCCGAAGGCTAGCTTCACCGAAAAGGGTATCGGCATCTTCGACCTCACTCCCACTTGGGATAAGGTAGCCAATGCTGACTACTATGAAGTTGAGTTTGAAGGCATGCTCTATTCGACCATCCGCGATACAAAGTTCACCTTTGACGGTCTGAAACCCGAAACGACTTATTCCTTCAAGGTTCGTTCAGTTAACAAGGACGGCCACTCTGATTGGAACACTGTATCTGCTACGACTTTGAGCAACCCGCTCGAACTCGCTGTACGCGACATCAAGGCTCAAACTACCTGCGAGAACCAGCCGGGCAATGACATCAACAAGCTCTTCGACTTTGACGAAAAGTCTATGTGGCATTCGAAGTGGGGTAAGGGCGAAGCCATTCCGTTCGACATGACCATCGACCTCCGTTCGGTCAACAAGCTCGATCGTCTCGAATACCTCCCGCGTGAGGATGGTGGCAACGGTACGCTCATCAAGGGTACACTCTCTTACAGTACGGATCGTCAACACTGGAGCCAGCCCGAGGCCTTCACTTGGGCAACCGATGGTAAGACACAGACCATCCGCTTTGCAGGCAATCCCGAAGTGCGCTACCTCAAACTGCACGTAGATCAGGCTGTAGGCAACTTTGCTTCAGGCCGCGAAATGTACATCTTCCGTCAGGAAGGCACCGAACCTTTCCTCCAGGGGGACATCAACCACGACAAGCGCATTGACGACAACGACCTCACGTCCTACATGAACTATACAGGTCTGCGTAAGGGCGATGGCGACTTTGACTATGTCAGCGCAGGCGACATCAACAAGAATGGTTTGATTGACGCTTACGACATCTCCTGTGTAACCGTAGAACTTGACGGTGGTGTAGCCAACAACAACGATCAAGTGGCAGGAAGTTTAGTACTTACGCCCAACAAAAAGGCTTACGCTGCGGGCGATGTAGTGGAAATCACCGTAACGGGTAAGGATCTCCATGCTGTCAACGGCCTCAGCTTCGCACTGCCTTACAATACCGACGAATTCGAGTACCTCGGCACCGAACTCAAGGGTATGAAGGAAATGGTGAACTTGACCTACGACCGCTTGCACACCAATGGTGTCAAGGCACTCTATCCGACCTTTGTCAACCGCGGCAACAACTTCTTGCTCGAAGAAGGAAGTCCGGAACTCTTCGTGATTAAGTTCCGCGCCAAGAAGGCAGGTAAGTACAACTTGAAGATGAAGGACGGTATCCTCGTTGACCGCAACTTGGGTACGGTTAGCTTCTAACGATTCGAAACTTGGCACCCACACCAAGTGAATGCATAAACGGCGAAGGAGTAGCTACTACGCTACTGCTTCGCCGCTTTTTTGTAATCGAACGAACCAAAGAAGGAAGCTATACACACCATTCGACAACTTTTACCCATCCCAAACACCGTTTGCCCCCTCCAATTTGTGCCGTATAGTGTCCACTCTTAAATATTCTATAGAAATTAGTTGAAACGTAACCATATCATCTCTGTTATACGAAATATTGGCAGTACTTTTGCAGTGTAAACAAGTTTTTTATCCGTTTCTCTGCGTTTTGTGCAAGTTTTATTCACGTATCGGGTTAAGGTAATCGGGTAGTTTATTCAGTACTGGCCAGCGGGACAGTTTGACGGATGCTTTCTGCTATCGTTTTCACGTCTACGCATCCCTCATTTTGTAACAAAACTCGGTAAATGGATAGAAGACTTCAACCCTGTTTTACTAATTACTCCTCAAAAAAGAAGTATGCAACAGTTTTCCAAAATCATGTTGGCTGCACTGACTGCTCCTGCCTTTGCTATTTGCGCCAGTGCCCAAGTCACCACCTCTGCCGTTACGGGTCAGATCGTGGATGAAAACAACCAGCCTGTCATCGGTGCTTCCGTGACCGCAATCCACAATCCTTCAGGAACGCGCTATCGTGCCGCATCCAACAAGGATGGTCGTTACACCATCCAAGGTATGCGTACGGGCGGTCCGTACACCATTCGCATCAGCTACATTGGCTATGGCGAGAAGGTTTATGACAAGCTCTACCTTGAATTGGGTAACGCTACGCCCATTAACGTTAACCTCACACCGAAGGACAACACGCTCGGCGAAGCAACCGTAACCGGTGCACGCAAGCAAAAGGGTGGTGCCGCAGAAAACTACAGCATCGATCAGATTGAAAACGTTCCTACCGTCAACCGCCACGTCTACGACTTGGTGAAGAACAGTCCGATGGCCATGACCAATAAGGATGGTGGTATCACGTTTGCTGGCTCAAACAACCGTTACAACAGTTTCCAGATTGACGGTGTGGTCATGAACGACGTCTTCGGTCTCTCCTCTGGAGGTACTAATGGCAGCCAGACAGGTGCCAACCCCATTTCAATGGATGCTATCCAGGAAATGCAAGTCGTAGTAGCTCCCTTCGACGTACGTCAGAGCGGTTTTACGGGTGGTGCTATCAACGTGGTAACCAAGCAGGGTACCAACGATACGCATGCTTCAGCCTATACCTTCTTCAACAACCAAAGCATGTACGGCAAGTACAGCGCACTCAACGATTACAAGAAGATGCCCATGACGCAGCAGTTCGACCGCACCTATGGCGGTACCCTCGGCGGCGCAATCATCAAGGACAAACTCTTCTACTTCGTAAGTGCAGAAGGCAAGAAGGAAAGCTACCCCTCTGCTGTATACCCTGGCTACACGCCTCAGTATATCACGGAAGCTACGGCTAAACAAATCGCTGACAAGTACAACGAGCTGACAGGCTTTAACGAAAACTACGGTCAGCGCGACATCGAACAGAAGTCATTTGGCTTGCTCGCCCGTATAGACTGGAACATCAACGACCAGCACAAACTGGCTTTGCGCTACCAGCACAACGACTCTTTCGATGACAAGTACGGTTCAGGATCAACCAGCTACCGCTTCAACCGTTCAAGCTATCGTCAGAAGAATAAGACGAACTCTATTGTAGCCGAACTTAACTCTCGCTTCAACGACAACCTCTACAATGAGTTCCGTGCCTCTGCAACCTTCGTACGCGATGAACGTGAAGTGCCTTACCAGGGTCCGACGGTGCGCATCATGGATATTGCTGGCGCTGACGGTCAGTCCTTGTTGACTGCCAACATCGGTACCGACTATTCTTCAGGTGCCAACAAACTCGACCAGGACATTTACTCTTTTGAGGATAACCTCGCTTGGTACAAGGGCGACCACACCATTACATTTGGTACGCACAACGAGTTCTACCGCCTCAAGAACCTCTTTATTCAGGCCTCTAACGGTTCATGGGACTATGAATCACTCGAGGACTTCATGAGTGACAAACCGAAGTCATTTACTTACAAGTATACCGACCCTGAAGTGACGGGTGGTAACACGAAGTATGCACCGGTACTCAAAGCAGGTCAGTTTGGCTTCTACGCACAGGATAAGTGGACAGTTAATCGCAACTTCAACGCTACGCTCGGTTTGCGTATCGACATTCCTGTAACCTTCAACGACCCCATGGTCAACCCGAAGTTTAATGAATATTCTGACAAGAAGGGATTTGGTGTACATGTAGGCGATATGCCGGGTGCTAAGGTACTCGTTTCTCCCCGTCTCGGCTTCAACTGGTACGTAGACAATGAGCACCGCACCCTGTTGCGCGGTGGTGTCGGTATCTTCACGGGTCGCGTGCCCTTCGTATGGCTCTCTAATGCCTACAACAATACGGGTATGGCGATGAAGGGTACAACGATCAACCGAGGTGATGTACCCACACTTGCCAAGTATGGTAAGAACCCAATGCAGGCTATCAAGGATAACCAGGGTAAGGGTCGTGCCGACAACCCCGACATCGTAACAATCGATAAGGACTTCAAGTACCCGCAAGTACTTCGCGCGAACTTGGCCCTCGAACAGATGTTGCCCGGTGACGTGAAGTTCACCCTCGAAGGTGTTTACTCTAAGACGATGAACAACGTGTTCTTCGAAAACCTCGCCCTCGAAAACACGGGTAAGCAAAGCTATGCTGTTCCCGGTGTTCAAGCTTCTGCCGCTCCTTATTATTCTAACACGAAGAGTGACTACTACTCTATCATCAATTTAAAGAATACCAATAAGGGCTATACTTACTCAATTGCTGCTCAGCTCGAAAAGCGTTTCGCTTTCGGTCTCGACCTTTCAGCAAGCTACACCTTCAGCCGTGCAAAGGCTGTCAACGATGGTAAGTCATCAGTAGCTTCGTCTAACTGGAAGAAAAATGCTTCAGTCGACAGCAACTCTGACAAGGAATTGGGCTTCTCTAAGTTTGATACGCCTCACCGCATCCTCTTGCAGGCAAGCTATACTTCACCCAAGTACCTCAACGGTTGGATGAGCACGACGATTGCTGTAGTTTACAACGGCTTCTCTGGCTCTCGCTACAGCCTCGTGATGAACGACAACCGCAGCACGGACTTCAACGGTGACTCTGAAGCACAAAACTCACTCCTCTATATCCCGACGGAAGATGAATTGCAGAAGATGAACTTCAAGACGGAAGAGGATCGCAAGCAGTTTGGTCAGTGGATTGCCAACGACAGCTATGCCAAGGATCACCGCGGACAGTTTGCTGAACGCAACTCTAACTTGTCTAAGTGGGAACATCAGATTGACCTCCACCTCGCCCAGCACATCCACAACGTGAAGGGTATTGGCAAGCTCGAATTTACGTTTGACATCATCAACTTCGCAAACATGCTCAACAAGAAGTGGGGTGCCAACTACAGTGTAGACTGGACATATGCTCCGTTGAAGATTTCAAAGCTCACGGAAGATGCTAACGGTAACAAGGTAGCTGAGTTCCAATACAACAAGAACAACGAGCCTCAGAAGCACAACATCTTCTCACGTTGGCACTGCCAGGTAGGTGTTCGCCTCAACTTCTAAATTACGAACAGATAGCATAGCATTTCAATGCTCGTCTAAATTTAAGGCGGCAGATTTCCGAAAAGGAGTCTGCCGCCTTTGTATTGAAATAAGGATAAACGGAATGTGAAAACCCAAAGATACTGGATGAAGCGTCAGGCGATTTCCCCTGACAGTTTTCCCTACACATCCACTCCCTTAAAAAACAAAAGTGCGCACTCCCTTTAAAAGAAGTGCGCACTTCAATTGGTTTAGATAACGGGCAAGTACGTTTGTAAACGTTATGAGTAAGAGAGAGATTCCCTAAGCAGTAGAATGATCAAAACTGTCCTACTCAAAGAGAGCTATCCCCGTATGGATTATCTTACTCGAATCGACTTACCCAAACAAAGTTCTAAGAGCTTATTCGCGGATGTCCATTTCGTCGAGTACATAACTTGCACCACCAAACTTGTCGATGATGAAGAGTACGAAGCGAATGTCGACATTGATACAGCGTTGAAGCGCAGGGTTGAACTTGAGGTCAGATGACAAAGACTCGATGTTACCATCAAATGCCAAACCAATCATTTCGCCCTTTGCATTCATAATCGGCGAACCAGAGTTACCGCCCGTGATATCGTTGTTTGAAAGGAAACAAGTCGGGAGTTTACCGTCCTTGCGTGCATAGCGACCGAAGTCCTTTGCTTCGTAGAGCTTGCGCAGACGTTCGTTGATAAAGTAATCACTCTCAGTCTTGCTTTCCTTCTCAAACATACCGTCGAGCACCGTCTTCCAGTCATAACGCACCGCGTCACGAGGTTTCAAATAACAAATGTGACCGTAAGTCATACGGAGCGTGAAGTTCGCATCGGGAGCCTTTGACCAGTCATACATTTCGCAAAGACCGCCTACATAGATCTTGTTCAACTCAGCCATCTGCTGACCATACTTCTGCAAGCTCGTATTCAGCTTCATTGAGTAGATATAGTTCGCATCCGTCAGCTTATAAAGCAAGTCACCCTGCAATGCGGCAACGTCCTTGGACTCAACAGCCTTCACCAGACGAGCAGAGTCAGCAAAGATTGACTTCGTGAAAACCTCATGCATATAGTCTACAACAGCCTTTGCGTCCTTGCCTTCCAAGTAAGCAGGAGCCGTAGCCAACTTCTTGTACTTCACGAAGTAGGGAGCGAGCAATTCCAACTTGCCACGGTCGATTGCAAAGTCACGGGGCGAAGCAAATTTCACCGCAGCGAGCAAAGCCTGCTTAGCGGCCGTGATATCCTTCTCCTTACCAGCCTTTACAGCCTTGGCCCAATCGTCTACCAAGCCTGCAGGAGCCTGGAAGTTCTGAAGTGCCAGCGTAATGGTGAAGAGACCGGCATCGTGGAGCGTATCGCCATACGTTTCACACACCTTCGCAATGCGATCGATCACATCAGCATATTCCTTCTTACCACTCTGCTTGGCAAAGGCACGGAAGCGAGCCTCTTCAGCTTGCTTCTGACCCACGAGGTCAATCTTCTCAACCGCCTCGTTCATACCACCAAAGTTCTTCACCGTGTTACCCCAAGAGAAATACTCATCTTCGAGCAAGAGGCGGAGTTCGTCACTCTGATCCATCAACTCCTTGTAATACTTGAGCAAGGGGTTACCTGCAATCACAAAGGGGGCATTCTGGCTTTCGCAACGCATCTTCACCTGAGCAGCCGTCAAGTAGCGACTAGTACGGCCGGGGAAGCCCATAATCATGGTGTAATCACCCTCGTTCAAGCCTTTGAGTGAGATGGGCAGGAACTTCTTAACCTTGAGGGGCACATTATCCTTGCTATAAGCTGCGGGATCACCGTTCTTGTCAGCATAGATGCGGAACATCGCAAAGTCAGCATTCTGTCGAGGCCACATCCAGTTGTCTGAATTGCCACCAAACTGACCGATGTTATGGGGAGGATTGGCTACCAAGCGTACATCCAAGAACTCCTGTTCATAGAACATATAGAAACGGTTGCCACCAAAGAAGGGCACGATACGTACCTTTACGCCTTTCTTCTTCTTCAGATCGCTCTTTTTAAAGAGCTTATCGGCGAGCGGACGGAGAAAACCCTGGCTTTGAGCCGTATATTCGTCAGCCTTAGCCTTCTTGGCTGCCTCGACAACTTCCTTGGTCACTTCCTGTACACGAAGCACAAAGGTAAAGGTCAAGTCATCGGGCGTACGCAACTCTTCTGCGCGACTTTTTGCAAAGTAACCGTCCTTCATGTAATCATGACCAATGCCGCTCATGGCATGCACATAGCTAAAGCCACAGTGATGGTTGGTCAGTACGAGACCATCGGGGCTGACAATTTCACCCGTACAGCCACCACCAAAGATACCTACGCATTCGCGCAACGAGGGAGCACTCTCGTTATAAAGTGCTTCGGGAGGCAACTGCAGTCCCGCCTTGCGCAACGAGTCTGCCAAGTGCTGTTCCTCCATCAACTTCAAGAGCCACATACCCTCGTCGGCACGTGCTCCACCCAGGCTCATTACCAGAGCCATACAGAGTAATAGTACTTTCTTCATAAAATAGGGATTGATATTTAAAAAATTCGGGGCAAAGTTACGACAACAAGAGGGATAGACAAAAGGAAAAAGAAAAACAGACTTGCTTCGATCTGTGTAAGAAATGAAATGAGCAAAGGTAAGTATTTATCTCCCCCAGTGACACAGTCCTGGAAAAACAACAACTGCTTACAGACCCGCTTCCCTCCTTATCAACGAAAACAGGAAGCTGTCCCTGTCGGTTAACCGACTCGAACAGTTTCCTGTCTTGCCTAAAACATGGATAGCAATGCTACTGCAATGCGATTAGCCAATCGTTAAGAGCGTCGTACCTTCCATCACGCTGTCGCCAGCCGCAACACAGATACCCGTAACGGTACCATCGGACTCAGCCGTGATGTTATTCTCCATCTTCATGGCTTCAAGTACGAGAACCGTCTCGCCCTTCTTGACAGCCTGACCAGCCTGAACGAGAATCTTCGTTACTACACCAGGAAGCGGAGCCTTTACGGGCACACCTGCACCCGGGCCACTCGTTGCAGCAGGTGCAGCAGCGGCAGGAGCCTCAGCCGGAGCAGCCGCAACGGGTGCAGCAGCCGGAGCATCAGAGGTTGTTACAGTGGGAAGAGCCTCCTCTACGAGAGAAGAACCCTGCATTTCTACTTCAAAGGGAATGCCATTGACCTCGACCTTCGCCTTTGAACCAACGATGCTGTCAATTGTTACATCAAACTGCACACCGTTGATGGTATATTTATATTGTTTCATTGGGGATAATAGCTGTGTGATGACTAAATAAGCGAATTCATGAGGTTAGAAGGGTTATTCCAGCCCGTGCTATGGTGCTCTACGGTGATGATACCCGGTTCATCATCGTGCACAATTTCCACTTCGTGTTCAATAAGTGCAAGCGCGATAGCGGCAGCATAGGCAGGCATTTCCTCTTCAGCAGGCTGATGGTGCCAACCGTCTACGAGAAAGTCGGCAATCGTACCCTGCTTCTCGTCGAGACGGATGCTCAGCACTTTATCTCCGAGCTTGTATTGAAATGTCTTCATTGATTGATATTTTATCAGCTCGGGAGCAGTCGCGAGGCTGGTCGTCGTCCGTAAGACGTTCGCCTCCATCAAGCTGCTCCCAGGCTGACGGTTTGACTACAAAGGAATGTTACCGTGCTTCTTAACCGGACGCGTTTCGCGCTTATTCTCCAACTGTGCCAAGGCACGGCAGATGCGGAAGCGCGTGTTGCGCGGCTCGATGACATCGTCAATGTAGCCGTACTCAGCTGCCTTATAGGGATTGGTGAAGAGGTCGTTGTACTCCTTCTCCTTCTCTGCGAGGAAGGCTTTGGGGTCTTCCTTCGTTTTAGCTTCCTTACCATCGAGGATAGCCACTGCACCCGAAGCACCCATCACGGCAATTTCGGCAGAAGGCCATGCATAATTGAGATCAGCCTTGAGCTGCTTGCAACCCATCACAATGTGTGAACCACCATAGCTCTTACGCAGCGTAACGGTAACCTTGGGTACGGTTGCTTCGCCGTAAGCATAAAGCAATTTGGCACCGTGGTCGATAACTGCGTTGTATTCCTGACCCGTACCAGGGAGGAAACCGGGAACATCGACGAGCGAAACAATGGGGATATTGAAGCAATCGCAGAAACGCACAAAGCGTGCGGCCTTACGAGAAGCATTGCAATCGAGAACACCGGCATATACGCTGGGCTGGTTAGCCACTACGCCGACGCTCTGACCATTGAAACGGGCAAAACCGATAATGATATTGCGAGCAAAGTTACGTTGTACCTCCATGAACTCACCATTATCCACCACTGCACCAATGACCTTGTACATGTCATAAGCCATGTTGGGGTTGTCGGGAATGATTTCATTGAGTGAGTCTTCCTTGCGGTCGATCGGGTCTGTGCATTCCACGCGGGGGGCACGTTCCAAATTGTTCTGAGGAATGTAAGAAAGGAGGCGACGAATCAACTGAGCGAACTCTTCTTCCGTCTTTGCAGTGAAGTGACACACACCACTTTTTGAAGAGTGAACGCCAGCACCGCCAAGGTCTTCCTGCGTTACGTCTTCACCAGTCACAGTCTTCACGACTTTCGGTCCGGTCAAGAACATGTAGCTCACACCTTCGAGCATAACCACGAAGTCAGTCAACGCGGGTGAGTAAACTGCACCACCAGCACAAGGACCACAGATACCTGAGATTTGAGGAACCACACCCGATGCCTCAATGTTGCGCTGGAAGATTTCACCGAAACCGGCAAGGGCATTGATACCTTCCTGAATACGAGCACCACCCGAATCATTCAGACCGATGCAGGGTGCACCCATCTTCATACTCTGATCCATGACCTTGCAAATCTTCTGTGCCATCGTCTCAGAAAGCGAGCCACCATTTACGGTAAAGTCCTGTGCGAATACGTACACCAGTCTGCCGTTGATGGTACCGCTACCGGCAACCACACCATCGCCCAGGAATTGCTTCTTCTCCATACCGAAGTTATGGCAACGGTGGAGTTTGAACATATCCATTTCTTCAAAGGAACCCTTGTCGAGCAAAAGTTCGATACGCTCGCGTGCAGTAGCTTTACCTTTAGCGTGTTGCTTTTCGATTGCCTTCTCGCCACCACCCAAACGGGCCTTTTGGCGAAGCTCCACGAGCTGCTTAATCTTTTTCAGTTGTTCACTCATGTGATTCTTATATATAATGTATGGGGTTGCAGTCTGCGCCACGTTCGGCTAACTCATCGTTGATAAGGAAAAAGCTTTGTTCATAGGCTAGTCAGACCGCTAACTAGATTCTTGCGGGCAAAGGTAAACATTTTCTCGCACACATTTTAGTTCTGTGTGCGGTTTTATGGGAGTTGGTTTTCAGCTTACGGAGCATACGATGTTGTTCTTCACCGCATGCTTCGTTGACTCTCTTCACTACGCCGCGAAAAGTTTTCCTTTGAATAAGTATTCCCCCTTATCAGAAACAAAATAAGGAGAAATGGCCGAAGAAGTGATTTGAAGTAGGCACGTGAAACCGTGCTTTTCCCCAAAATGGAAGTTTTACGATGCACATGAAACCGTGCTTTTCGAAAAAAGAAGATTGAACGAGCTGAAACGTAATTGTTGTACGGTCGCGGCAAGCCGCGACCGTACAGCATTGGCAACCCATTAGTATGCCATTCTTTCTTCGGCAGATAAAGTTACTTCTGCTATGGGTCGCGGCATGCCGCGACCGTACAGCATTGACACCCCATTAGTATGCCATTCTTTCTTCGGCAGATAAAGTTACTTCTGCTATGGGTCGCGGCATGCCGCGACCGTACAGCATTGGCGACCCATTAGTGTGCCATCCTTCAGCGGATGAATTTTGCAAAATACCTTCCTGCACTTTGTTTCACCCTTTCTCCTGCAAAAACGCCATATTTTGACAACTTGCATGACTATTTCTACACGATTAAACCCATCAGACTTTCATTTTGTGCAATATACCTTGCAACACCCCCATTCAAAATACAAGGACTCGACGAAAAAAACGGGTAAAGCCTTTGGTGTCTACTGAAAAAACACCTACCTTCGCCCGCGTCAAAACATCCTAATCATACCATAAAACGATACACAATGAAGAAGTACAATTTTGGCGCGGGTCCCTCTATCCTCCCGCAGGAAGTAATGAAGGCTACAGCTGAAGCTTGTGTTGAATTTCAAGATATGGGTCTCTCACTCATGGAGATCAGTCACCGCACAAAGGAATTTCAAGCTGTGATGGACGAAGCACAGGCACTCTTTAAGGAGTTGCTTCATATTCCCGAAGGCTATTCCGTGCTCTTCCTCGGTGGCGGTGCAAGCCTCCAGTTCTGCATGGTCCCCTACAACCTCATGGAGAAGAAGGCTGCCTACCTCAATACCGGTGTATGGGCCAAGAAGGCACTCAAGGAAGGAAAACTCTTTGGCGAAGCCGTAGAAGTTGCTTCCTCAGCCGATGCAAACTATACATTTATTCCGAAAGACTACGAAATCCCTGCCGACGCAGACTATTTTCACATCACAACCAACAATACGATTTACGGTACGGAACTCCGTCAGGATCTCGACAGCCCGGTACCTCTCGTTGCCGATATGTCATCCGACATCTTCTCTCGTCCCGTAGACGTCAGCAAGTACGGCTTGATTTACGGTGGTGCTCAGAAGAACCTTTCGATGGCTGGTGTAACCTTCGTTATCGTAAAGGATGAACTTCTCGGTAAGGTGAGCCGCCCCATTCCGACCATGCTCGACTATCGCACCCACGTAGAAAAGGGCAGTATGTTCAATACGCCTCCTGTTGTGCCCATTTACTGCGCACTGCAGAACCTTAAGTGGATTAAGGCTCAAGGTGGTGTCGAAGAAATGGCTCGCCGTGCACAGGAACGTGCCGACTTACTCTATGCTGAAATCGACCGCAACCCGATGTTCAAGGGTACTGCTGCGAAGGAAGACCGTTCACTCATGAACATCTGCTTCGTCATGGCCGATGAATACAAGGAACTTGAAGCCGACTTCCTCAAGTTTGCCCAGAGCAAGGGTATGCAAGGCGTCAAGGGTCACCGCTCTGTAGGTGGTTTCCGCGCTTCTTGCTACAATGCCATGCCGCTCGAAGGCGTACAGGCTCTCGTAGCTTGCATGCAGGAATTCGAACAGCTCCATAAATAAATGGGATGCGAGGAAAGCGTCGGCTCTCTACTTTGAAAACTATCGCCGCTTTCATCCCCCATTTCTCCCTTTAGTCATTCATTCCAATTTTATATCCGCAACAAACGTCCCTCTCCCCTTTATCAGTTCATTCCGATGGAGCGGAGGGGGATTGTTGCTCTTAATTCCCTCCTTACCATGAAAGTACTTATTGCTACCGAGAAACCCTTTGCACCCGTTGCTGTCAAAGGTATTCAAGATATTCTGACCGAAGCTGGCTATGAAGTAGCACTGCTCGAAAAGTATACGGAAAAGGCTGACTTGCTCCAAGCTGTGGCCGATGCCAATGCACTCATCATTCGTTCGGACAAAGTTGATGCTGAAGTCATCGAGGCAGCTCCCCAACTCAAGATTGTGGTACGCGCCGGTGCAGGCTACGACAACGTAGACCTCGAAGCTGCTACGGCTCACCAGGTAGTGGTCATGAATACCCCGGGTCAGAACTCCAACGCTGTGGCAGAACTCGTTGTGGGCTTATTGCTCTATGCCATCCGCAACCAGTTCAACGGAACAGCAGGCACGGAACTCAAGGGCAAGCGCATAGGCTTGATGGCTTTCGGTGCCGTTGCACAAAACTTGGCTCGCATTGCCGAAGGTTTTGGCATGACGATTTCGGGTTATTCGCCCACACACCGTCCGCAGAAGATTGTAGATGCGGGTTACAAGGCCTACGAGGACTTGCATGATTTCTTTGCTAACAACGACATAGTGAGTCTGCACATTCCCTCTACACCCGAGACACGCGGCAGCATCGGTTACGACTTGATTAGTGCGTTGCCCAAGAATGGTATCCTCGCAAACTCGGCTCGTCAGGATGTCATCGACGAAGAAGGCTTACTCAAGGCTCTTGCCGAACGCCCGGACTTGCGCTACGTGACGGATCTTAAACTCAAGGATCACGAACACGCTGTTGAGATGTTGGGTGAACGCTACATCTTTACGCCGAAGAAGATGGGGGCCCAGACAAAGGAGGCTAATATCAATGCCGGATTGGCAGCAGCCCGCCAGATTGTGGACTTCCTTGAAAACGGTGTAAACACTTTCCAGGTTAATAAATAACAACCCACGCAACGACACACAGTCGCTGTGACGTTGCTACTCTTGGTAAAAGCTACTTCTTCAATAACCTACGGGAAGGAGGAAGTTGGAGCACGTTTCTAGTGAGTCTCTTCCTCCTCCTGTAGCACTTGCAGAAAGCGAAATCCTCTTCGTTTGCAAAGGCTTTTACCCTTATCGCTCATTTTTCTTTCTTCTCCATACGACTATGCCCAAAATCAAACCTTTTCGTGGACTCCGTCCGCCTACCGCACTAGTAGAGCGCGTAGAAAGCCGCCCCTACGACGTGCTCTCTTCTGAAGAAGCACGCGCCGAAGCAGGTGACAACGAGATGTCCCTCTATCATATCATCAAACCCGAAATTAACTACCCCGAAGGAACCAGCGAATACGATCCGCGCGTATACGAAAGCGGTGCGGAACAGTTTGAAAAATTCCAACGCGAAGGTTGGCTCATCCCCGATCAAGAGGAGTGCTACTATCTCTATGCCCAGACCATGAACGGTAAGACGCAGTATGGTTGGGTGGTCTGTGCCAGTGTGGCAGACTACATGCAAGGAGTTATCAAAAAGCACGAACTCACCCGCAGTGACAAGGAAGAGGACCGCATGAAGCATGTCCGCACCACCCGCGCTCACGTTGAACCGGTCTTTTTGGCATACCATCCGCGTCCCACGCTTCATGCCCTCCGTTGCAAATATGCTGCTACCCAACCTGTATACGACTTCATTGCGCCGATTGACGGTTTCCGCCACCAGTTATGGCTCGTGACTGACGCCACGGATCAAGCAACCATTACGGCTGAATTCGAAGCCATGGACAGTTTGTACATTGCTGATGGTCATCACCGTTCAGCAGCTGCGGCTTTAGTGGGTGACGAGATGGCGCGCAACCAGGAATCTATGACAGGCAACGAAGAGTTCAACTATTACATGGCTGTTTGTTTCCCCTCAGACGAATTGACTATCCTCGACTACAACCGCGTTGTGAAGGATTTAAACGGTCTGTCGCCTGAAGCTTTCCTCCAGGCACTTGAAAAGAACTTCACCGTCGAAGCAAAGGGCAATACCCCCTATCGTCCGAGCCATCCCCACGAGTTTTCGCTCTACCTCGGCGGCATTTGGTATGCCCTCGAAGCGCGTCCGGGCACGTTCGATCCGAACGACCCCATCGGTGTCCTCGATGTAGACATTTCTTCTCGTCTCATCCTCGACGAACTCCTTCACATCAAGGATTTGCGCAAGGACAAGCGCATTGACTTTGTAGGCGGACTCCGAGGTTTGGAAGAATTACAACGCCGCGTGGATTCCGGCGAAATGATCATGGCACTCGCCCTCTATCCCGTGAGCATGGACCAGATTATGACCATTGCCGACAGTGGCAATATCATGCCCCCAAAAGCTACATGGTTTGAACCCAAACTGCGTAGCGGATTGGTAGTACATAAGTTCTGATTGACAACCGGTAATAAGGCTTTTCCTTATTACCGGTTTTTTTACGAGCAAGGAAAATCACTCGCTTACATAGAACTGCAAGCTATAGAGATATAAATACAACTGCTTGAGAGCGCAAGACAATCACGACATGCTGCGACCCAATAACCAACCTAACTTCAGCTACGGAAATAATTACCCATGCTATGGAAGTACTAAGGAAGTACGGTCGCGGCATGCCGCGACCCAATAGTTAACCTAACCTCAGCTACAGAAATAGTTACCCAGGCTATGGGTCGCGGCATGCCGCGACCGTACAACAACAGCGACCCAAAAGCAAACC